>BNJS01003798.1_pt1 | contig 192368 bp, 353 predicted proteins | sample 8540461 | NCBI WGS metagenome assembly BNJS01 (sample SAMD00202454, study PRJDB9452) | human saliva metagenome | isolation source: human saliva | place: Japan
ACTACTTTTGTTTTTATATTTTTGCTTTATACCATAAGTATACAGCGAAGAATACTGGAAGACCAATATAAGCAACGGATACTCCGTACCAGTCAATACTTTCACCCATGAAGGCTGTATAGTTTTGACCAGCAATAATGATCAAACACAATGCTAATGCAAACAATGGACCAAATGGGAACCAAGATGCTTTGTAAGGCAATTTAGATACATCATGACCTTGTGCCACATAAGCACGATCGGAAACGATAGTGTGCAATAGCAATCCCTAGCCCATGTAATAAATCCACTCATACCACTGATATTGATCAACCAAGTGTAAGCTTGACCTTCTCCGATCAAGGATGTTAAGAACGCAAACAAACCAAAGGCTGCTGTTGCTAACAAGGCTGGAATTGGCACACCACGTCGGTTAATAGAACTAAATAATTTTGGTGCATCTCCTGATTTAGATAATGCGTATAACATACGTGTAGAAGAGAATAAACCAGAGTTACCTGCAGACAATACAGCAATCAACAAGATAGCATTGATGAAATGTGCTGCCCAATCAAATCCAAAACGATCAAATACCAATGTAAATGGACTGATGGACACATTTTTCTACAGAACTGTTCAATAAAGTTTGGATCATTGTAAGGAATTAAGAAAACCAATTGACAACGAAAGAACCAATATAGAACAGTAAAATACGCCAGAAAATAGAGTTAATAGCTTTAGGAATATTTTTCCGGATCTCAGACTCACCAGCAGCTGTACCGATTAATTCCTACCCTTGAAAGAGAAACCAGCAATCATAAAGATTGCTAGAGATAGAGGAGAAGCCTCCTACAAATGGAGCCTCTCCGATGGTCCAGTTATGGAATCCTGAGATTCAGCACCATACCCCAAGAATCAATAAAGAACCTAATAGTAAGAATACAATAATAGTGATAACTCTTGATGCTAGAGAATACATATTCACTTTCACCCAAAAAGAACGAGCTGATAAATAGTTCAATACAAACAGAATCAATCAAGAATAAAGCAGACCAAACAATAGCTGGCATATCAGGGAAACCAGTATTTCATGATGAAAGGCACTGCTACTAGTTCTAGCTAGCTAACGTGATGAGCCCAGTTAAACCAGAGTTCCAACCTAAAGGCAAAAGCCAAAATGCTTTATCTACATAGCGAGAAGCATGAGGTACAAAAGAACCAGATACTGGTAGATACGTAGTCATTTCCCTAAACTAGTCATCAAGAAATATACCATGATACCGATGAAGCTATACGCAATTAACGCGCCACCAGGACCCTGCTGTACTCACTACTTCACCACCAGCTACGAATCAAACCTGTACCAATAGCACTGCCCTAAGGCAATCATATTCATGTGGCGGGATTTCAAACTTCTTTTTAATTTATTATTTTTCCATAACACAATCTCCTTATAAGTCTAGATTTCGTACATACTCAGCATTATCTTCGATAAACTTTTCGACGAGGTTCAACCTTATCCCCATCAATACACTAAATATCTTGTCTGCTGCAATACTATCTTCCATACTAACTTGGAGTATTGTTCTATGTTCTGGATTCATGGTTGTATCCCATAATTGTTCTGCATTCATTTCACCAAGACCTTTGTATCGTTGGATCGTAATATTTTCACGTCCAATTTCATCTAGTCTATCTGAAAGTTCTTGGTCACTATAGCATACCATTGTTTTTGACCTTTTTAATTTGGTACAACGGTGGTTGTGCATGAAATACATGACCTTCTTCAATCAATGGTCGCATATAGCGATAGAAGAATGTCAACAATAAAGGTACGAATGTGTCGCCGTCCACATCAGTCATCAGTCATGATGATAATTTTATTGTAACGGCTCTTTCGTAATATCAAAATCTTGTCCGATACCTGTACCAAAAGCAGTAATCATAGAACGAATTTCTGCATTGGCCAAGATTTTATCGAGACGAGCTTTTTCTACATTTAGAATTTTACCACGCAATGGTAAAATAGCTTGGTATCTAGCTGATCACGACCTTGTTTTGCGGTACCACCCGCAGAATCACCTTCGACAAGGTAAATTTCTGTCATCGTTGTATCTTTTTCAGAACAATCTGCTAACTTTACCAGGTAAGGAGCTCACTTCTAAAGCATTTTTACGACGTGTCAATTCACGAGCTTTTACGGGCTGCTTCACGAGCACGACTCGCATTGGTTGCTTTTTCGATGATTTTCTTTGCTTCTGCTGGATGCTCTCTCAAGAAAACACGCAATCCATCAGACACGATAGTATCAGTGATCACTTTTGACTTCGCTATTGCCCTAATTTACCTTTTTGTTTGGCCTTCAAATTGTGGTTCTAATACTTTTACACTTACTACAGCTGTTAAGCCTTCCCGCACATCTTCCCCAGTCAAGTTGCTTTCATTATCTTTTTCAAAATCCCAGCCTTACGACCATAGTCATTCAATGTACGTGTCAAAGGCTGTACGGAAACCGCTGAGGTGCGTACCACCATCGATAGTATTGATATTATTAACGAAGGACAAAATCGTTTCGCTATAACTATCGTTATATTGCAATGCCACGTCTACTACCACATCGTCACGAGTATTATCAATGGAAATAACGCTCGGTGTGATTGCTTCTTTTGCTTCATTTAAATATTCAATGAATTGTACTAAGCCACCTTCATAGTGGAAACTTTCACTCGCGACCTTCCCCACGTTTATCGGACAAAGGTAATGCGCAAACCTTTATTCAAGAACGCCAACTCTTGTAAATCGAGTTTTTAATACATCAAATTCAAAAATAGTAGTTTCAAAAATTTGTGCATCTGGTTTGAAATCGTACTGTCGTACCTGTGCGATCCGTCGTACCGATTTCTTTCAAATCAGATGTTTTTATTCCCACGTTCAAAGGAAATTTCTTGAATTTTTCCATGTTGATATACATCGACGATCGTCCATTCACTCAATGCATTAACTACGGAAATACTCTACCCCATGAAGGCCTCCGGATACTTTATATCCACCGCCGCCAAATTTACCACCTGCGTGAAGTTTTGATAATACAAGTTCTACTGCAGGCATACCTGTTTCATGCATCCCCGTAGGAATACCACGACCATCATCGATAACTTCAATACTATTATCTTCACAAATGGTCACTTCAATATGCGTGGCATAGCCAGCCAAGGCTTCATCCACACTATTATCTACTACTTCATACACTAAGTGATGTAATCCACGGGCAGATGTACTACCAATATACATACCAGGTCGCATACGAACGGCTTCTAAGCCCTCGAGGACCTGTATATTACCGGCATCATAATTCGTTTGTTCTGCCATATAACATCCTCCTATTTTCACAGATATCTGACTAATTGTCTCTGTGATTTACATTTCATTATACAATATTTACCACCCTTGTGAAAAGACTATATCTGTGATTTTACTTGCATTTTGTCATCTTCATTCCAACGGTATTTATTAGTAATGTTCACAACTTGTTCAAAGGTTAACTCATCTTGTGATTTCGAAGTAATTAACATCGTCGCCCAATACATATCATTCGCATCTTTTGATCCTTGATACAACCTCGTTAAATAGAAACGAATACTTTCACGTTTTGCCACTTCATACCATTCATAGGTGCACCATGGTGCTATTGCTTTCAATTGGTCATACTTGTAATGGGGATACTTGCGTAATACACCCTTCACTGATTGAATAATCTTTCGGTATTTTTTATATTCGCAATGAGGGCATACCCAGAGACTCTTCTGATTGTAACCAACGACCACATCCTGGACACCGATGGAACTGATCTTGTTCCAACAACCATTCTTTTTTTGCTTGTTCAATCTGCGTTTGAAATACCTTATTCCGTAAACTTTCATCCTCGATGATTCGCACAGACTCCTCAATCTGATGCACTTGCGATTCTGGCAACTGTATCTTGTGAAAGTCTATCTTCACTATTTCAATAGGAGTCATATCTAATTGATCTCCAGGACTCACCTGTGTTCCTAATGGGCGACGAGGTAATTGCACCTTCATATCTTCAATCATCGGTTGTCCATAATACTCTTGCAAAGCTTCTATAATTTGTGGCTTTCGCATAGTCATTTCCTGCATCCACACAGTATGAGCAATTTCCACAGTAATGATTGGTGGCGTAATAGAAATCAATTTAGCATGTTGAGATACTATGGGTCCTACGACAGTCTCCCAATCTTCATAGAGTTTCATAATTTGGTACATCTCATAAATACCAAGTTCTTGTAACATTGCATCACGGAGTATATCTCCTCCCACAGGTGCTTGTACTGTATTATTCATGTAGTACCTCCTCCTGCAAGTCGATGTACTGTACCTTATCGAGCCCTACTGTTTCTGCTTGATCAGTTGTAGTAATAATTGTTTGTACTCTCTTATGAATAAACTTCAATAAATTACTACGTCTTTCTTGATCGAGTTCACTCAATACATCATCTAATAATAAAATAGGATATTCCCCAACTTCAGATTTAATATATTCTAGCTCACTTAACTTTACAGATAAAATAGTTGTTCGTTGTTGGCCTTGCGACCCAAATCGCTTTTAGGTCCATCGTACCTGAATAAAAAGATAATATCATCCCGATGAGGTCCTACAGAAGTTTGTAATCTTCGTCTATCTTCTGGTAACTGTTGTTGTAATGCTTGCAATAACGCCTCTTTCGTTACCAATAGTTGTTGCTCACTATAGGGTTGACTATATTGTAATCGCAAAATCTTCTTTTCCATTTGTCAGTTTTCGATTCATCAAAATCCATCAATTGATTTAATTTTTTTAAACTTTCTAAACGCTTTTGAATAATCTGAGCACCCAACGTGGCAATTTGTTCATCCCAATCTTGCACAGGTACCTTACCGGCATGACTATATTCTTTTAATACTCGATTTCTCTGTTGAACAGCTCTCTGGTACATAGTCAATTGATGATAATATTGAGGGCTAGTCTGACTGATTTCCATATTTAAAAATCGTCTTCGTAGAGAAGGACTTCCTTTTATTAAGTCTAAATCTTCCGGAGAAAATATAACTGTATTTAAAGTCCCTACTAATTCTTTTTGAGACAGTGGATTATCGTGTAATCGAATGATTTTTTTTCCCTGTCTTCCCCATTTAATCTGCAATGTATGAGGTGTATCTGCTTTCATAAAATGCACAATAATACTAGCCTCATCCTCATTCCAAGTAATGACATCTTTCATATCCGATGTACGATGACTATGTCCCATGGTGGCAATATACGCAGATTCTAAAATATTCGTTTTTCCTCTGCCATTTGGTCCATGAATGACAATAATTTCCGGTGTGAAAGCAATAATTCTATGACGGTGATTGCGAACATGTATGAGTTCCAATTCTGTCACATACACAATTACGCCTCCTTCACTACAGTGATAGATATTTCATCTCCAATGGAAACCACATCATTAGGATAGATTTTTTCGTTTTTTTCTGTGACTATAGTGCCATTTAACGTAATTAATTCTTCTGCTAATAATTCTTTAATTTGACCACCTGTTGCTAAGATATTGGCATATTTTAATAATTGATCTCAATTGAATATAGTCTGTGTGAATAGAAATTGTTTCCGTATTCATAGTATCTCCTTATGATTGATGTGTATGTACTGGTGTTACTACATACGTATAGTTGTCATTATTATCTTGACGAATCACCATAGCACCCTTGTTCTTGTAAATACATGTGGATTCGTTCACCAGTACTATGCTTTTTAATAATTCATCAATATATTTACCATTAAAATTAATTGTAAAAGGATTTCCTTCAAAAGAACATACCACAATATCTTTTACCATACCGATATCTGCACTTTGAGAACTCAATGTTACTTGATTTTCTTCCCAATCATATCGAATAGCAGAATAGCTCATATCTTTCGCCATAAAATATACACGATCTCAGAGAACTACCAAATTCTCGACGATTTAAAATAGCACTAGCATCAAATTTTTGCTGGAATAACTCGTTTATAATCTGGGTAAGTACCTTCAATTAAACGAGAGATAATATATACCGTATCAAACATAATAGCAATTTGATTTCGATTCCAAACTAATTTCACCATCACAGGTTGGTCAGAAGGTAATACACGAGATACTTCTTCTACTGTACGTTTAGGAATTACAATACGCATTGGTGTTGTGGTAGGTGTATCTAAGGTTACCTTTTTCACTGCCATTCTATGTGTATCAGTACCTACCATAGTAAGCTCATTACCTTCAGCTTCTACTAAAGTACCACAGAAAATAGGACGATCTGTATCTGTAGAAGTAGCATAGACTGTTAAATCAATTAATTGTTTTAATTGTTCACCATCAATAAGAATACTATTGTCATCTTGAATTTGTTCTACTAATGAGAAATCTTCTACTTGCATAGTAACTAATTTAAACTCAGAATGATCTGATTTTATTTGTAATTGATTAGAATTGTCTGGTTTATATAATTCTACTTGTTCACCTGGTAATTTTTAGAATTTCTTGAAAGTATTTAGAACCTACTACAATGGTACCTGGTTCAATAATCGTAGCATCTACTTGGGATCGCATACCAATTTCGAAAATCATTAGCTTGTAATTCTACATATGTATCTTTTGTAGAAATATAAATCGATCCTGGCAAGTTAGAACTTGTTTTATTAGATGCAACACGTTGAAATAATGAAATTGCTTTTGACTAATTCATTTTTATTAAATTGAAGTTTCATAATTAACTCCTTATGACTAATATATCTATGTTAAAGTTGTTTTTGTATAAGTAGTAGCCGTAGTAGTAGGGGCCGTGTATAAGTGGATAGGTATATAGATTCGTTTACACACAAGGTTTTTTTCACATGTTTATAAATCTGGGAATGAAATTTTCTATCTATCCACATACTAACAGTGTGTAAGTTATCCTGTGTATAACTAGAAATTTACTAACAAGGTACACACAAATTATACACAGACTAAACACATACTTACCCACAATTTAAGTATTATTTTGCTTTGTTCTAATTCTTGTCGAATTCGCTCAATGGTAAGTCGTAAGTCTGGATCCTTTTCAATTTCTCTAGAAATTTTTTTCATATGCATGTAAGGCTGTAGTATGATCTTTTTCCAAAGGCAAACGAGATTTGAGGGTAGCTTTCATTAATTAATTCACGAGCTAAGTACATGGCAATTTGACGTGGATGGGCATATTGCTTATTGCGTTTTTGACTCACTAAATGTTCTAGTTTAATTTTTAAAGTAATTGGCAATAAACTCTTGTATGTACTTGATCGATAATACAATTTGTTCTGTGTGAATAATAAAATCTTTAATTGCTTTATTAGTGAACTCCACATCAATTGTTTCTAATCGATTAGCGATAGCAGCTTGTGTAATTAATGTTTCAAAAGCACCTTTCAATTCACGAATATTTCGTTTATTGAAATATTGAGCAAATAAATGAATTACTTTTTTTGGTACGTATAACGTTGGATATTCACTGCGACGATGATGAATTTCTTCGTGAATAATAGCCTCGATCATTTCTGGATTAGGGGCTTCAATTTCAACGGTAAATCCACTATTAAATCGAGTAATTAAACGTTCTTCCATTTCTTTGTAATCTTTTGGTGGTTTTATCACTAGATAAGATTACTGCTTTATTGTGACTTAATAAATGATTGAATGTATTGAAAAATTCTTCCTGTGTGGTTTTTTTATTTTCTTCTAAGAATTGTACATCGTCGATGATAAGTACATCGATATCACGGAAATTACGACGGAATTGATCTGGTGTTTTTGTCCGTAACGATTCAATGAAGCTATTCATAAAAATCTTCACTAGTAATAGACATAATTTTTGGCAGATGGATTATTTTTTTAAAAATTTCATTGCCAATTGCATGCATGAGATGTGTTTTACCAAGACCAGATTGTCCATGAATATAGAGTGGATTATAACGAATGCCAGGCTTTTTCTGCGACCGCTTTAGCAGCGCTGAAAGCAAATCGATTGAGTTTGACTCAATGTAATTATCAAAAGTAAAAGCACGATTTAAATGTGATTTTGAAGTGTTAGGTACTTGTCTTTGTTCATGTATGGTTGGTGTCACAGAGATCGTATCTTTTGTTTTCAAATAAATCAGTAGGAACTGGTTTTTGAATATCCTGTCCTCGTGGAGTTGTTCGTTGAATGACAACCGGTGAATCATAATTGGGAAGGCTAGCCCCATCTGGTAATCCTTGGTGATCTGCTATATCCCAAGGTGGAGCAATAGTGGTTTCTGCAGTATCTCCATAGTCAAAGGATGGTATATCGATGGATGGTATTGAAGATGTATCAGTTAATGGATAGCCCATAGATTCTTGTGAATTGGCAACATCATTATATGTGATATCTGTTGGGTTTGGTAAATCTGTCAAATATTCAATGGTTTGTATGCTAGGAAGTAAGTTTTTTTGGTGGCCTCTAAGATGGGAGTATGCACTAAAGGTGATTGAATATATTTCAACTTACTAGGTTCCATAACAAATAAGGTTAATACTGTAGATGTCATAGAATAAGGCATCAAGGAGTTAACTACAAGGGAGTCCCACATTTGTGGTGGCATTTTTGTTTTTTTGTTTTTTTGCATTACTTGATCCCAAAGGGAGTAGATATCTAAGTCACTCATATTTGACCTTTCTATATGTGTATAAAATAAATGTATCCACATGGATATAATTGTGGATAACTAAAAAAGACAAAGAAAAAGAGCTCATAAACAAGATGATAGTCTTTATTATGATTATCCACATAGATGTGAATAAGTAAGTGGATAAGATGTGAAAAATGTGGAAAAACTTGTTTATAAATCTCTGTAGAATATAGTTTTATTATACCAAAAAAATTCACTTGCTTTGCTATGTAGTCTATGGTGATTTTATCTTATATAGAGAAATGGAAGCTTTGACATATACTCCTTCTCAAATTGATGCCTTCGCTAGGTTTGTTCAGGAGTATGTGCCAGTCTTCTGCAAAGATCTCAATTTAGATATAGGAACAGAGAAGGTTTTTATTGACAGAATCAGGGTTTATACATATAATTACTATGTTATGGTATACGAAAAAAATAAACCTATCATGAGGAGGTGTTGTTGTAATGAAACGTACTTACCAACCAAATACACTTTTGGAGAAAAACGTACTCATGGTTTCCGTGAACGTATGAAAACCATCGGTGGCCGTCTAGTATTAAAAACGTCGACGCGCTAAAGGCAGAAAAACGCTTATCTGCATAATCAAATATACAGCAAGAGAACTTGACGATTTAGCCAAGTTTTTCTGTATGTACGGTATTAAAGGATATCTATGAATAGTTTAACAAAAAGATAGAAGAATTCGGAAAAACAATGAATATCAATTAGTGTACAAGCATGGTCGCTATGAGGTAGGACGTTTGTGCGTAGTCTATCATATGCCTGTAGCAAAGCAACCAAGTAAAATTGGCTTTGTGACAGGAAAAAGTAGGCGGTGCGGTACAACGTAATCGAGCTAGACGTTTAATGAAAGAAGTCTATCGTTTGCATCAGCATGAATTTCGAGAAGGGCATCATATTGTTGTAGTAGGTCGTGGTTTTTAGCAAATGCCACCTATGATCAAGCAGAAAAAGAAATGATGAGAATCTTTAAGAAATGTAAACTACTAAAGGATAGAAACTATGGGACTAAGTAAAATTATTAATTCTGTATTAATAGGTTTAGTGAAGTTTTATCGATCGGCTCTATCCCCTTTAAAGCCAAGTACTTGTCGTTTTTTTATCCCACCTGTTCTATGTATATGCTACAAGCTCTGGAGCGGTATGGACCTTTGAAAGGTAGCTATTTAGGTATTAAGCGGATTTTAAAATGCCATCCCTTTCATAAAGGAGGACATGATCCATTACCATAATGGCACAGTTTTGAAATACCTGAGTACCCGTATGGATGAAATATAGACCATACCATAACGTATATGGGTACATGAATGTTAATACTACAAGAACAAGAAAAGGAGTAGACATGGAAATTTTTCCAATATTTAGTTGATTTTTATGAGAAGCCTTTTTAGATTATTCGTTTTTAGCGACAAAAACGATAGGCTTCCCAAGCTATGGTATTGCAATTATTTTTGCTAACGATAGTTATTAAACTTTATATTAGCACCATTGACTCATAAGCAAGTTAAGTCAATGAAAAGGTATGGCTGAATTACAACCAAAAAAATGAAAGCCTTTACAAGAACGATATAAGGATAATCCACAAAAAAATGCAAGAAGAAACGATGAAATTGTACAAAGAAATGGGAATTAATCCATTAGCAGGTTGTTTTACCATTATTAGTACAAATGCCGTTTTTAATTGCTATATTCTATGCATTACAAGGATATAACTATGCTCCTGAATATGCACAATTCTTATGGTTACCAAATTTGAGTGATCCAGATCCGATCTATGTATTGCCAGTATTATCTGCATTGTCTACTTATGTGATGAGTAAACAAACATCTGGTGCTAAGAATCAACAAGCAAAAATTATGAGCCTATTTATGCCTTTATTCATCGGCTATATCAGCTTAAATTTTGCTAGTGGTTTGGTTATGTATTGGGTAGTTTCAAACGTATTCCAAATGGTACAACAAACGTTAATTTATCGTAATGACAAATAGGAGGCTAGGCATGGATTATATTGAAGTGTCGGCAAAAACGATTGAAGAAGCAACAGCGCAAGCAACCGCGCAAAATTGAGGCACAAGGTCGTGTCGTTACCTCTGTGAAAGTATTAACAGAACCATCTAATGGTTTTCTAGGATTTGGTAAGAAAAATGCACTTCTTCGCGTATACTTTGAAGAAGTAGTTGGAAAAGAAGCAATTGTTTTTAGATCAAGTAACAAATGTTGTTGTGGAAGAACAATCTGCAGCAGTAACTGTGCAAGTAGAATCTACATCGATTGAAGAGCCAATTCCTACAGTAGTAGAAGATGGTATTACAAAAAGCAGAACAAGATTTTATTGCTGATACAGGTAAAGAATTTCTTATTAGGTATGTTTGGTAAAATGGGTTTATCTGTACAAATTGAAAAATTTTGCTACAAAGGATAAAAATTACATTCCAAATTCATGGTGATGAGTTGGGTATTTTTGATTGGTAAACATGGTCAAACATTAGATGCTATCCAATACTTAACAAATCTTGTGGCTAATAAAGAAGTTCGCCGTCGTTGCCAAATTGTTGTGGACGTAGAAAATTACCGTTCTCGTCGTGAAGAAACGTTGATTCAATTGGCACACCGCTTAGGGGGCTAAAGTACGACGTACTCGTCAAAAAAATTGCTTTAGAGCCTATGAATGCTTTTTGAAAGAAAGATCATTCACTTGGCATTGCAAAACGAAAAAAATATTAAAACAGATAGCGAAGGACAAGAACCATATCGTCATATTGTAATTTATTACAAACGATAGACTTCTACTATATATCATCAACTTTTATATTGATGTATATGCATATCTGTAGAGATGACAATAGATGATTTGTGGCATATAGTAACAGATTATCTATAACTATGAAGAGGGCTCTTCGGGGTCCTTTTTTTCTTAGAAATATAGAAAAAGCTATGAGTTGAATATATAAAATCAACTCATAGCTTTTTTTAGTTTAAGGGGCTGTTTTGTTACAGCCCCTTTTATATGGTGTATATATTAAAAAGAAATAATATAGTTATTAGGTTTTATATAGCTATTTAGTGGTTCAGTTATATCCACGGTTATTAATTTCCCATAGGGTGATACTGATATTGTCAAGATCAGTTCCTACTGTCTACAGACTCTTTACGGCTCGATGGGGAAATAATCCGCAGGGACGGGGGCAAGGATGCCAACAAAGACAAAGTCCTTCGTGCCTGTATTTTTCATCCCTGTGGCACATGCCCTTCGCTGAGACGATGACATCGCCCTTCGCGATGGGGTGCTCCTCTCCGGGGGTAGGGTAAAGACGCCCTCCCTCAATGCAAATCCATATATCATCTGCATTGGCGTGACCGTGCGGCTGAATCGTCTGCCCAGGCTTTATGACCCAGACGACACCGCTCGTTGACTCCGTGCTGTAGATTGGCGTGCGCGTTGCGACATTGCCCGCCTTTGCCACATTTGCCACGCGAAAACGTCGCGTTGCAAAATCGTTTGTGATTTCATTTACCATGATGTTTGCTCCTTTCAAAAAAATTCGTATTTTTATATCGTTTTTAGGGTGCTCAGTTAAAGTAATCATCGTCATATCCTTCGCTATTCAACTTCATTTTACAACAAACCAATCTTATGACAACAATGGGATTTGATATTGTCAAGATCAGTTGACAAATTTTCTTTAGAAGAATACAAATGCTGTAACTCTTTATAGTCTAATTCCTTCAATACAGCATCGAGTAACCGCATAGGAGCTGTTTCTTTTATCATCAACATGCCATAATCCAATGGTAAAACTAGTTGGCGAGGCATTACTAGTTTAGTATAATTAAATTCATTGGTATATTATTTCTTCACATAAAAGGTGGCTTTTCCCTTTTTCCGTGTCGTTCAATGTACTTTTTCTTCTACTAATTGTTTCAACATATTTTCTATGGTGGATTTACTTAGGATTGGAACTGCATTCAATACTTTGAATCTTAGCAATTTCCACTAGTGTATCTAGCACAGCAGGCTTTTTGTTGTATGAATAGTTCCTGTTTTTCCCTTGTGTTCATGGATCTGTGCTAATAAATTAATAATTTCACTATCCCATAGAGTACTTTCATAGAGTGAATAATTAAAAAGTTTTTCATTCGCCTACTCCTTTCTATATTCGCCTAATTATACCATGTTTTTTAGGCGATTAAATATTACAATAGGCGAATTAATAGCAAATTCCTAGTAACTTTCAATACAACTCATATTGTAGGACAGAATCGTTAAGCATACAAAAAGCACGGCATAGACCGTGCTCTTTTTATACGATTTAATTATACATTCATGTTAGCTGCTTTTACGCACATAGAACCAATAACATACAAATACAGTTACGATGTTGAATGCAAGTAATACAGCAAATGCTGGGTGAATACTTCCAAATGTGGAGTATACAAAACCGAAGATTTTTAGGTGTAATGAATGCACCGTATGCAGCCACAGCGCCTACGAAACCAGTAATCAAAGAGGATTGTAATCCATCTGTGAAGATGTGAGGAATCATACGGAATGTAGAGCCTGTTACGAAACCGCAGGATACGAACATCAATACAGTCATGCCAAAGAAAAAGTCGAAGTTATGAATATCTACGCCTACCGCGATTAATACAGTAGTGATACATAAACCGATCAAACCGATGAAAGTAATTTTTGTACCGCTGTTGATTTTATCGGATAACCAACCACCCTACTGGACGAAGGCTGGCAGATACTAGAGGACCAACGAATGCGATGTGAGCAAATGGAATTTCAGGGAATTCTTTATTTACTAGTAGACCAAGTGCGGCTGCATATCCAGAGAACGCACCGAAAGCACATGTATATAACAATGTCATAGCCCACGTATGTTTATTGCTGAAAATTTGACCTAGAGCTTTAGGATTTGGTTTTGCTAATGGTAAGTTGTCCATGTAACGAGTCATCAATGCTAAGATGATGATCAATGGAACAATCCACATGAAAGCCGCATTGGCTAAGTACACTGCATTACCTTTAATCATAGCTGGTGTTACACCGAAGATATTACCTAATGTAGCAGAACCCATTGCAAATGGAGCTAAGAAGTAAATTACGGAGATACCAAGGTTACCGATACCACCATTGATGCCAAGAGCGGTACCTTTTTCAGATTTAGGGAAGAAGTTACCGATGTTCGCCATGGAGGAGGAGAAGTTACCGCCAGCTAAACCGATCAAAGATGTCAAGATCATAAATGTTCCATAAGAAGTTGTTGTATCTTGTACAGCATATCCCAACCATACTACAGGTACTAATAAGATGATTGTAGAAATGAAAGTCCAGTTTTTACCACCAATTGAAGCTGGCATGTAAGTATAAATAAAACGGAACGTTGCACCTACTAAACCTGGGAAGGCAGCTAGTGTAAATAACTGTTCTGTTGTGAAATGGAATCCAGCTCCATTTAATTGTGCTGCGATGGTGGACCATAAATACCAAACGCAAAATGATAACGTTAATGCAATGGTAGATACTACCAAGTTTTGTTTGGCAATCTTCTTACCAAACTTTTCCCAAAATTCAGGGTTTTCTGGTTGCCAGTTCGCAATAATTTCTTTGCGACTTGCACCGGCTTGAGGCATTTTCATCTCTGACATGAGAACACTCCTTTAATCCTTTAAACGTACAACTTGTGATACTCATATTGTATCATAGTGACATGAAGACACAAATGTTATAAAAAGTATTTTTTAATTATGTAATTCTGTTATAATTAAATGTGTCTAAAATCACACACTTATTATATAAGATATAATATAATGTGAATGTGATAAAAAGCACAACTTATATAATTATTAATGAGTTATAATAGTAGTATACGCAAAAAGTGTAATGTGGGAAGTTGATATAGTAAAGGAAGTTTCTTTGTTTATATCATATGTTACTGAAAGATGCATGGTGACAGAATGGAACAGAAGTTAATTGACCAATTGCTAGCTTTACCAGGTGAAACAATTCATTTAAAAAAAGGAGAATTTTTGTTTCACGAAGGCGATAAGGCAGAAAAACTTTTATATCGTTCAGAGAGGGCGTCTTAGTATAAAAGAAGTTTGAAGCTAGTGGACATATCTTTGCTTTTACGGTTAGTAGGTAAAAATAATGTACTAGGGGAGATTCCTTTGTATGAGACGAATACAAGATCTTACGTGTTTAACGCGATTGCACGAGAAGATTGTTCGGTATATTGCATACGCTACGATATACTTGAGCCTGCTATTGCTAAGGATCATTCCTTAGCCATTGCAATGATGAAGATTTATACACTTCATATGCGCCGACAGCAAGCTAAGTATAGAGACTTATTGTTATATGGTAAAAAAAGGTGCATTTTATTCTACATTGTTGCGTCTAGCAAATAGTTATGGCATTCAACGTGATGACGGAATTTATATCGACATTGCTTTGAGTAACCAAGAACTAGCTGAATTTGCAGCCACATCTCGGGAAGGTTTAAACCGCATGCTAAGTGAGTTACGAAAGTTAGGCTATGTAGCCTATGATAAACACCATCTGGTAATCTGTGACTTTGATGCATTAATCGGATTGCTGGAATTAGATATCGATACAATCGATCCCTAATATTAGCAATATCGAATAATTGAGGTTGTACCCCTTGCTGTGAGCAATGCTAAGGCAAGGGTTTTTGTATTTTTAAGGAGGACATGAGATGAGTCTTTTATCTCAAAAAAATTTAAGTTTCTTCGCAAGAAGGACGTATCTCCAACAGGCCATCAAATCACAGAAGAAGGTGGTCGTGAATGGGAAAAATTTTTTTATCGTGACCGTTGGTCCTACGATAAAGTAGTCCGCACCACACATGGCGTAAACTGTACTGGTTCTTGTAGCTGGAACATTTACGTAAAAAAATGGTGTTGTTGCGTGGGAAAATCAAGCAACTGATTACCCTAAAACACCAGATGACATGCCGGATTACGAGCCACGTGGATGCCCTCGTGGATCTACATTCTCTTGGTATTTATACAGCCCACTACGCGTAAAATATCCATATGTACGTGGTGAGTTGATTGAGCTTTTGGAGAGAAGCGAAGAAAACAGCTAAAAATCCTATTGAAGCATGGAAATCTATTGTAGAAGATCCTGAAAAAGCAAAACGTTATAAATCTGCTCGTGGTATGGGTGGTTTTGTGCGTTCTACATGGGATGAATCTACAGAAATCGTAGCAGCTTCCTTATTATATACAGCAAAAACATATGGTCCAGACCGCAACGCAGGATTCTCTGTAATTCCAGCCATGTCCATGTTGTCTTATGCAGGTGGTGCGCGTTTCTTAAACCTTATGGGTGGTACTCCACTATCCTTCTACGACTGGTATGCTGACTTGCCGCCATCAAGCCCACAAGTTTGGGGTGAACAAACAGATACTCCAGAATCTGGTGACTGGTATAATGCAGGTTACATTATCACATGGGGTTCTAACGTACCATTGACTCGTACCCCAGATGCTCACTTCTTGGCAGAAGTACGTTACAAAGGTACAAAAGTAGTCTCTGTATCTCCTGACTATGCAGAATCCACTACATTCTCCGATACTTGGTTGAATGTAAAAGCTGGTACTGATGCAGCAATGGCAATGGCAATGGGTCATGTCATTTTGAAAGAATACTATGTAGATAAAGAAACTCCATATTTTAAAGAATATGCAAAAGAGTTCACTGATTTACCATTCTTAGTACGTGTAGAAGAAATCAATGGTGCTTTACAAGCGGGCCGTTTCTTGAACAATCAAGATTTAGGTAGCACAGAAGAGGGCGCTGATTTCCACACTGTAGTTATCGATGAAATTACGAATACAGTGGTGGCACCAAATGGTACATTAGGTGATCGTCATACAAATCCTAAAAAATGGAATTTACGTCTTGAAAACCGTGCAACAGGTGAGACAATCTCCCCTCGTTTATCTGTCATCGATCAACGTGATTCCGTTGCATTAGTAAAATTACCATACTTCGGCGACGAAGCCCATGAAGGTATTATTGAACGTGCTATCCCTGTTATGACAGTACAAACTAAAGAAGGTCCTGTACAAGTCACAACAGTGTACGACTTGATTCTTGCTAACTACGGTATCGATCGTGGTTTAGGTGGTGAAGTAGCTACTAGCTATGAAGAAGACACTCCTTATACTCCAGCATGGCAAGAAAAATCACTGGCGTAAAAGCAGACATAGTGATTCGTACAGCTCGTGAATTTGCAGACAACGCAGAAAAAACAAAAGGTCGCTCCATGATCATTATGGGTGCTGGTATCAACCACTGGTATCATGCAGACGTAATTTATCGTACGATCCTTAACTTGATCATGTTCTGTGGTACAGAAGGTGTTAACGGCGGTGGCTGGGCTCACTATGTAGGACAAGAAAAATTACGTCCAGTAGAAGGTTGGGCTGGTATTATGACAGCAAACGACTGGAGTAAAGCACCTCGTTTACAAAATGGTACATCTTGGTTCTACTTTGCTACAGAACAATATCGTTCTGACTGCATCGACCTAGCAGACCGTGTATCTAAATTAGCTACACCTCGTTACAGACACCCTGGTGACTATAACGTATTGGCAGCACGTTTAGGTTGGTTGCCGTCTTACCCTACTTTCAATCGTAACTATCAAGATTTGATTAACGATGCTCGTGCGACAGGAGCGGGTACTGAGGCAGAAATTAACCAATACATCGTACAAGCGCTGAAAAATAAAGAATTAAAAATTCTGCGTAGAAGATCCTTCGGCAAAAAGAAAACCATCCACGCAACTTGTTCGTATGGCGTTCTAACTTGATTGGTTCTTCCTCTAAAGGTCATGAGTACTTCTTGAAATACTTATTAGGTACAAAAATGGCGTATTAGAAGATGAAGATGCACCAGTACGTCCAGAAGAAATCAACTGGCGTGAAGCTCCTGAAACAGGTAAATTAGACTTGTTAATCGATATCGATTTCCGTATGGCGTCCACGGCGTTATACTCTGATATCGTATTCCCTGCAGCGACATGGTACGAGAAACAAGACTTATCGTCCACAGATATGCATCCATATGTGCACGTATTCCAAGCGGCTGTTGATTGTGCATGGGATACTAAATCTGACTGGGATACATTCCGTACGTTGGCAGAAACAGTATCTCGTGTAGCAAAAAGAGTCCGGTTTTACTGAATACGAAGATATCGTAGCACAACCATTGGGTCATGACAGCCCAGGCGAAGTGGCGCAACCATTGGGTAAAGTATTAGACTGGAGCAAAGGTGAATGTGAACCAATTCCAGGTAAAACAATGCCAAATCTTGTACACGTAAAACGTGATTACAGTAAAATCTTTGAAAAATTCATCGGTTTAGGTCCCAACATTGAAAATAAAGTGGGCGCTCATGGTTTAGCATGGGATGTATCAGATGAATATCAATCTTTATATGAACAAAAATGGTACGATCGACCAACCAGGTTTCGTATCTCATGGTCGTCCTAGCATCTACGAAGCACGTGAAGCTTGTAATGTTGTGTTAACATTGTCCTCTTGTACGAATGGTAAATTAGCGGTTCGTTCCCTGGCAGGCTATGGAAGAAAAACAGGCTTAACAGATCTTCAAAAGAATGCAAAAGGTCGTGAAGAAGAACGCATTACCTTCGACGATATGGTACGTCAACCACGCTTTATTATTCCATCTGTAACAAGTACAGGTAAAAATAATAAAGACCGTCGTTATTCTCCATTTACAACATCTACTGAGGATAAAGTTCCATTCCGTACGATCACAGGTCGTCAATCCTTCTATTGTGACCATGAAATGATGCGTGACTATGGTGAGGCTATGGCGCTTTACAAACCAGTCTTGTCCTACGCACCAGTGAAAGGTGATTATGCACAAGAGGGTGTTCCTCAAATCACATTGAAATACTTAACACCACATCATAAATGGTCTACACATAGTATGTACTTCGATAGCCAACAATTGTTAACATTGTTCCGCGGTGGACAAACAATTTGGTTGAACGAAGATGATGCGAAAGAAATCAATGTCCAAGATAATGATTGGGTGGAAGCTTTCAATAAAAACGGTATCGTCGCAGCCCGTGCTGTAGTATCCCCACGTATTCCTCGTGGTATTTCCTACATGCACCATGCGCAAGACCGTCACATCAACGTACCTGCTGCGCAAATCAAAAAACAACGTGGTGGTACACACAATGCACCAACTCACATTCATTTGAAACCGACACATATGATTGGTGGTTATGGTCAATTAAGTTATGGATTCAATTATTATGGCCCAACTGGCAAACCAACGGGATATGACTATTGTGGCTCGTAAAATGAAGGAGGTAGATTGGCTTTGAAGATTAAGGCTCAAGTATCTATGGTCCTAAATTTAGACAAGTGTCTAGGCTGTCACACATGTTCTATCACTTGTAAAAATACATGGACAAACCGCGAAGGTGCGGAATATATGTACTTTAATAACGTTGAAACTCGTCCAGGTGTTGGCTATCCACGTCATTGGGAAGACCAAGAGAAATGGAAAGGCGGCTGGACTGTTGATAGCGATGGAAAATTAGCATTAGCTACAGGTTCCAAAACAAATCGTTTGATGAAATTGTTCTACCATCCAGAACAACCTGAGTTGAAAGACTACTTTGAACCATGGACATATGACTATGAAACATTGATCCATTCAGGTCGTAAAAATAACCAACCAGTAGCACGTCCACGTTCTTTGGTAACAAAAGAAAAAAATGGAAATCAAATGGGGTCCTAACTGGGATGACGATTTGGCTGGTGGTGAGCACGCACGCTCTGATGTTAACTTAGCTAAAATGAGCGAAGATATCGTGTTTGACTATGAAAAAGTATTCATGCGCTACTTACCTCGTCTATGTAATCATTGCTTGAATCCAGCATGTGTGGCAGCGTGCCCATCTGGTGCGATTTATAAACGTGATGAAGACGGTGTAGTTCTTGTTTCTCAAGACGTATGTCGTGGCTGGCGCCATTGCGTACCATCTTGTCCATACAAAAAAATCTTCTACAACTGGGAAACAAATAAAGCTGAAAAATGTGTATTCTGTTACCCACGTTTGGAAAATGGTTTACCACAAATTTGTGCGGAAACTTGCGTAGGTAGAATGCGTTATGTAGGCGTTGTCTTCTATGATATGGATAAAGTAGAAGCAGCAGCGGCTTCCAAAAATGATACAGATATCTATGAAAATACAGTGGATTTAATTTTAGATCCTCATGATCCAGAAGTAGTAAAAGCGGCTCGTGCAGAAGGTATTGGTGAAGCTTGGATTAAAGCAGCACAAAAATCTCCAGTCTACAAATTGATCAAAGAATGGAAAGTGGGCTTGCCATTGCATCCAGAATATCGTACATTGCCAATGGTTTGGTATGTGCCACCATTGAGCCCAATCGTACAACGTATTACATCTGAAGTATACTTACCAGATGCGAACGAAATGCGCGTGCCAGTACAATACCTTGCAAATCTATTTACAGCAGGTAATGCTGATGCGTTAGCTCGTGTATTACAACGTGTATTAGACATGCGTGAATATATGCGTCGTCGTGATGTAGGTGGAGAGGCTCCTGAGCATCCAATCGATTTAACAGAAGATCAAATGTATGAAATGTACAAATTGTTAGCCTTGTCTAAATACAATGATCGTTTCGTGATTCCTACAGATATCAAAGCGTCTCGTGAAGGTCGTGCAGATATGCAACATAAACGTGGTTTTGCCTGTCCTACAGGGGGATGTCAATAATGAATGATGCTCAGAAAATAGCGCTTATCGCGTCATTTCTGCTTCGTTATCCTGATGCCAGTTGGTATGATGAATTACAAGAATGGAAGGGGGACGCAACATCTGTTGCGCACCCTCAACTCCGTCAAGCTTTGGTAGAATTCTTCGACTATGTGGAAGAAACACCTCGTAAAGAGTTTGAAGATCAATATGTGCGTACTTTTGACTTCAGTCAAAATACGAATATGTATTTATCTACTTATGAATTACAAGGTACAGGGGAACAAGCAGAAGAACTTGTTAAATACAAAGCATTTTTTTCCTTGAAAATGGCTATGACTTACCAAAAGAAATGCCAGACTTTGTCCCAGCTATTCTTGAATTATGTGCGCTTATCGAAGAAGAAAAAAGCAAAAGAAATTTATGAATACTGTAAACCAAAATTAGAATATATTCGGGAGCGCTTTATTGAAGCAAAACTACCGTATGCATTCTTATTTGATATTATTTTATCTGTTGCAAATGGATTGGAGGACGGTGTACTATGAGTTTATTTCTATGGGGCGCCCTGCCTTATATCGCTTTCACCTTCTTTGTCGTAGGGACTCTTGTTCGCTTCTTTTACTTTGAAAGAAACTGGACTACTAAATCAAGTCAATTTTTAGAAAAGAAACAATTGCGTATTGCTAACCCATTGTTCCACTTTGGTTTGCTTTTGCGTGATCGGTGGTCATGTGGTAGGTGTATTAATTCCTAAAACTTGGACTGCTATGATCGGTGTGGATGACCATATGTACCACCAAGGTGCGTTGTACATGGGTGCTGTAGCTGGGTTCCTATTTATCTTAGGATTCTTGATGCTTATGAAACGTCGTTTCACAACACCTAATTACGTGCTAACACATCTAAAATGGATGTATGGTTGTACTTGTTCTTTACACTAGCTATCTTAAGTGGTATGGCTGGTACCTTATTGAATGCATCTGGATTCTTTGACTATCGTGTGTCTATTGGACCTTGGTTCCGTAGCGTATTGATGGCGATGCCAGATCCATCCTTAATGGAAAATGTTCCTGGTATCTTTAAGTTCCATATGCTATCCTGGATGATTGTGGCTATCGTATTCCCATTCAGCCGTTTAGTACATTGCTTGAGCGTACCATTTAACTACTTGGCACGACCATTTTATCGTGTATCGTAAACGAGACCGTCGCTAGTTTTCTCTATGAAAGTCTGTGGCGTTCTGCTCTAACACAAGTGAATGAAAGACCGCAACACACTCCTTCTCAAACTGATCCTACGGTAGGTTTGTTCAGGAGTATGTTGCGGTCTTTTGCGTTTGTGTAATTTTGGTAGTTAGGAAATGCCTCAGGCTTTCTACGAAAAAAGGGCGCTCCCTTAGAGTTGTCACTTGTTCCGCTATATAGTCAGTGGTGTTCGTAACTGAATAGGTAAAGGGAAGCCCGTAACACACCCCTTCTCAAACTATACAGTGGTTATGTTTGTTCAGGGGGATGTTACGGGCTTCTGTGTTTATGTGATTCGGGTATTTAAGGAACGCCACAAGGCTACTACATGTAACGAAGTTCCTCAGGGGGCTTTGTGATACTATTATTTGCAAAGTTTCGTTTTGCTTAGTTTGTTGCTAGAAATGGCATTAAGCTAATATAAACAATACGAATATATTATGCTATAATAAAAACATAAGAGCTATCAACGTGAGTTGGGCTCATCTCTTCCTAGTATAGGAGGAGTTGATACTATGACTACATATGAAAAATTATCAATTATGATTCAATTATCAATGTTGTTAATAGAATTATTTCGTTGTTTCTATAACTAATGAAATAGCCTAACGATAAGAGGTTTTCGCGGACCTCACACGTTAGGCATAATCAATTTTGTTATATTTTTGAGATGAGCCTAACGCCCTCGAACACGTTGGTGGCTCTTCTTTTTTGTAACTTAAGTATAGCATAGGTGAGTATTAAATACAATCGTCACTTGTTCCGCTATGTAACCCTGTGGCATTCGTAACTGAATCATATAAAGGAAGATCGTAACATATTCCTTCTCAAACTGATCCTACGGTAGGTTTGTTCAGGAATATGTTGCGGTCTTCTTACGCTAGCGTGATTCAGATAGAAAGGAACGCCACGAGGCTACTACTCGTAATGGCGTTCCTCAGAGGTATTTGTGGCAGTTATCTACAAACTTGCGCTTTGCTTAGTTTGATCGAGATCATGCTGATATTTTTGATTGTTAGAGCACGCTTTTCTCAATAATAAATTGTATTTGATAATAAAATATGATATACTTTCATAGATAGAAATTCATCAATATATGATGGATAAGGGCGTATGTAAAAGGAGTATTTTGTTATGAATCAAGGGCACAGAAACGATTTAGAAGTAAGTATGATATATTGATATGGGTTGGCATCTTATCTTTAATTTTGATGGGTCTTCTTGAATATGGATTTGCTCAATTAGGGTACTAAGCTTGGGTTTTGGAAGATTCATCTAGGGATGATTCCGTATGCAGCCTGGCTTGTGATGACCTATATTGCCACACGTCCGAAATGGTTTGTAGAAAAGTATAATTTAGGTGAGATGTATAAGATTCATCGTATATTAGGGATTGTTGGTACGGTGTTAACGAGTTTACATGTATATGTATACTTTGGGATTGGGAACAAAGCGATGATGGCTTGGTGGACTGGTTATATTTCTTTTGGGGCTATGCTGATTGCCTTCTTAACGAGTATGTATTATCTAACGCCATGGTTTAAGCGTGGTGGTAAGGCCTTATCTCGTAAGGTTGTAATTTGGTTACATCGATTCAATTTACTAGCTATTATTACTGGTAATTTACATGTTCATGGGTTTAAAAGTCTAGCACATATGACTCCATTTATCCAAGTCTTTGATGTGGTTACATATGGACTTGTGGTGTATTATGTGTATTGGATGTTCAAGAAGAAAAACTAGTTATGCTATGTAGTCTGTGGGTCGTCACTTGTTCTGTTATGTAGCCTGTGACGTTCTTAACTGAATAGGCAAAGGGAAGGGCACGGCATATTCCTCCACAAACTGATCCTACGGTAGGTTTGCTCCGGAATATGTCGTGCTCTTCTTGTGTTTGCTTGACTTAGGTAGTAAAGGAACACCACAAGGCTACTACTCGTAGCGGCGTTCCTCTAGGGATCTTCTGGCGGTATCATCTGCAAAACTTGCGCTTTGCTTAGTTTGCTGCTAGAAATGACTCGTAATGGCGTTCTTCGGGGAGTTTTCTCCTATCTGTCATTGATGTTACTTTGGTTGCGTGATATAATTTATATAAGGCCAAACGGCCTTTTCTTTTTATGTAAAATGGTATTACTCGATGTCAGGTATGTTTTTAGAGTATCATGAAAGTGTCATAATGATATGTTAATGATATTATGTATATATGGTATCTCTATAAAGGATATGTACTAGATATATCTTAAAACAATGACATTGATGTAGACAGGAGATACTATGTTTTTAGATGACACGATTGCAGCGATTGCGACGGCTCCAGGAATTGGCGGTATTGGTATTATCCGCGTCAGTGGTTCTGAGGCGTGTAATGTTGTGAATCGTATCTTTCACAGTAAACAATCTATCCCACTGGGTGAGCGTCAGACGCGAACGATTCATTATGGACATATTGTTCATCCTAAGACGGGCAAAACCTTGGATGAGGTTATTGTAGTGTTGATGAAAGGCCCTCATTCCTATACGGCAGAGGATGTGGTAGAGATTCAGTGTCATGGCGGTTTTGTGTCAGTCCGTGAAATACTGAAAGTCCTACTTTCAGAGGGTGTACGTCAGGCAGAAGAAGGGGAGTTTACGAAGCGAGCGTTCTTGAATGGTCGTATTGATTTAACCCAAGCGGAGGCCATCATCGACATTATTGATGCGAAGACGGAGCAATCTTTGGAAGTGGCAGTTAATCAATTAGATGGCACCTTGTCCAAGTATATTCGCGCTTTACGAGATGAGTTAATTGCTATGATTGCCCACCCAGAGGTAACCATCGATTACCCAGAGGAAGATATTGAAGAGGTGTCAGCTCAAGAGGTACGCACTGGATTAGAACCTATCCTTGAGAAAATGGACAATCTACTGGCGACAGCACAGCGTGGTAAATTATTGCGTGATGGTGTGATGGTGTCCATTATTGGTCGTCCTAATGCGGGCAAATCTAGTTTGATGAACGCTTTACTTCGTGAGGACCGTGCCATTGTGACGAACATTCCAGGCACGACCCGTGATAGCATCGAAGAATTTTTGACTATTCAAGGGATTCCCGTGCGCTTAATTGATACTGCAGGGATTCGTGAGACCGAAGATATTGTGGAAAGTATGGGCGTTGAAAAAGCACGTCAATACTTAGATAAAGCAGATGTGGTGGTCCTTGTCATTGATGGGTCTAAACCATTAGAACCGGAAGAACAAGAGTTGCTACAGCTCATTACGAATCGTCCAAGCATTATCTTCTTGAATAAAGCAGACCAAGCTCAATGTGTTAGCAAAGAAGAGATTGCAGCACTGGGGACTTTCACAGAGATTGTCACCATCAGCGCAGCCCAAGGGGAAGGGATGGATGAGATGGCGAAGGTCATTACGTCCTTGGTGCAAGGCGGTGCTAGTGCGAAGCCAGTCATGAGGCGATGCTCAGCAATGTGCGCCACATCACCTTGATGGAACAGGCAAAAGTTAGCTTGGATCAATCCATTCTTGCTACTAGATAGCGGTATGCCTATCGATTTAATCGTCACGGACATTCGCGCTGCTTGGGAGCTACTGGGTGATATTACTGGTGAAAGTTTACGTGAATCCATGGTGGATGAAATTATTTAAACGATTCTGTTTAGGGAAAATAGGAGAATACATGTATTTAGTAGACACGTGATGATGATCGTCATTGGTGGTGGTCATGCTGGTTGTGAGGCTGCGTTAGCCACAGCTCGTATGGGGCACCGTACCTTGATGGCTACAGTGAATTTAGATAACATTGCTCTTATGCCTTGTAACCCAGCCATTGGGGGACCTGGTAAAAGCCATCTAGTATGTGAACTAGATGCATTGGGCGGTGAAATGGGTATCAATGCGGATGCGACGGCCATCCAAATGCGCATGCTTAACACAGGAAAGGGACCGGCGGGTACATTCCTCGCGTGCGCAATCCGATAAAGTAGCCTATCAACGCCGTATGAAAGAAGTCTTAGAAAATACGGAGAACCTCAATGTGAAGCAAATCATGGTTAATGAGTTGCTCATTGAAGAGGGTGTTGTGAAAGGCATTGTGTCAGAACTTGGGGAAGTATACCAAGCCAAAGCGATCATTTTATGTACAGGTACGTACTTAAAAGGCAAGATTATTACCGGTGAATTGGCGTACACAGGTGGTCCTAATGGACAGCGGACAGCGGAATTATTGTCTCAATCGTTATTGAACCATGGCATTAAGTTAATGCGATTCAAAAACAGGGTACACCAGCTCATGTCGATAAACGAACCTTGCACACAGAGAATATGGAAATGCAACCTGGTGACTCTCACCATAGAGCCTTCTCCCTTTATGTCTGATTGGATCGACCGCAATGAGCAAGTATGTTGGTTGACTTTCACCAATCAGGAAACACACGATATCATTCGTGGCAATTTACATCGTGCTCCAATGTACACAGGTGTCATCGAAGGAACAGGACCAAGATATTGTCCATCTATCGAAGATAAAGTGGTTCGTTTTGAAGATAAACAACGCCATCAATTATTCGTGGAACCAGAGGGAAATCATACAAATGAAATGTATGTACAAGGCATGAGTACAAGCTTACCAATTGATGTACAATATGCGTTTTTGCGTACCATCCCGGGCCTAGAAGATGTGGAAATCATGCGCCCTGCTTACGCCATTGAATACGATTGCTTAGACCCATTGCAATTGACACCGGCCTTACAAGTGAAACATATCCAAGGTTTGTATTCTGCAGGTCAAGCGAATGGTACATCTGGCTATGAAGAAGCGGCAGCACAAGGCTTGATGGCAGGCATCAATGCTGCCTTATGGTTTAGAAGGCAAGGAACCATTTATCCTATCCCGTTCTGAAGGCTACATCGGCGTGTTAATTGACGACTTAGTCACAAAAGGAACGAAAGAACCGTACCGCATGATGACGAGCCGCAGTGAATATCGCTTGTTACTTCGTCAAGATAATGCAGATATGCGTTTAACAGAAAAGGGCTATGAAATCGGACTTGTTAAGGAAGAACGATATAGAGCGTTCAAAGAGAAACAAGGTAAAATTGAAGCAGCTATTCAATTACTAGCGGATACACCTGTAAACCCCTAGTGAAGAAAACGCAACAAATCTTAGATCGTATTGGTACACCTCGCATCAAAAACGGGTATCAAGGCACGATTTGGTGAAACGTAACGAACTATCCTATGGAGTAGTGGCAGAAGCCTTTTGGATTACCTCGCTATGAAGCACCGGTGGAAGAAGAAATTGATATTACCATTACTTACGATGGCTATATAAAAACAACTGGAACAAGTAGAAAAGGTTCGCAAGTTAGAGGCTAAAATTATTCCTCAAGACTGGGATTACACCTCTATGAAAGGTGTATCCTTAGAGGCGATCAAAAATTAAATGCTGTTCGCCCCCATTCCATTGGTCAGGCGAGCCGTATTTCAGGGGTGTCTCCTGCAGATATTTCTGTGCTCTTAGTGCAAATTGAGCAGTACTACCGTGAAAGAGGTTAATATGACATTTTCAGACTATGTGAAAGTCCATACAACATCATTTGGCTTAACCTCACTGATACGCAAGTGGACCAACTACAACGGTTTTACGAGCAAGTGGTGACCACTAATGAGCACATGAATTTAACAGGTATTACAGAGCCAGAAGAGTTTGCTTTTAAAACATGTGGTGGACTCTCTATCTTGCTATGATCCCTAAGTATTTTACAAAAGGTGCGACGGTCATCGATTTAGGTACAGGTGCAGGTTTTCCAGGTGTTCCCTTGGGTATATACGATCCATCCTTGCAAATTACTTTGTTTGACTCTTTACAAAAGCGACTTCGCTTTTTAGATGGTGTCATTGAGGACTTAGACCTACAAGGATTACAAACTTTTACATGGTCGTGCGAAGATTTGGCACACCAAGCGTACAGGAATCTTTTCGACCTTCTTACTAGCCGTGCAGTGGCTCGCTTATCCATCTTATTGGAATGGGGACTGCCTTATGTGAAAGTAGGAGGCTACATGGTGGCATTAAAAGGCTCCATCGTCCAAGAAGAACTAGAGGAAAAGTAAATGTGCTTTATCCATCCTGGGCGGTGAAATCGTAGAGGTGAAAGAAGTGACATTACCTACCTTGGATGACAAACGAGCTATCGTGTATATCAAAAGAGTAAAAAGCCTACGGCTAAAGAAATACCCTCGCAAACCAAAAGAGATTAAAACAAAAACCTTTATAGCTTTTGTACTATAACTTATAATAAAATATAGAAAAATGCTTATAAGTAGGAACTATGGTATACTTAATAAGTACTCTTTTACATGTGCGTTCACGTTGTGTTCGCACATGTTTTATATTAGCAATACAAGATTGAGGGTGAGACGATGGCAATCTATAACGGACGATTACCAAAAACTCAATGAAGATGAAATAAAACGATATTCCGGACTGAAACATGCGGAGGGCTTTCCAGAGCAGTATGTAAAAAGAAGCTGCCCCTAGAAGTACAATGGTAGCAGAACCTCGTGGTGTGTACCAATGCTATGATTACGATGCAGATACACATACGATATTCAGTGACCCACCGATGGTGTTAGATGCGACAGGGTATCATCCGTCATTTGGGAAATGCTAAAAAGTATATGTCTTAGCGGTGACAGTCGGTGAGGCTGTAGAAGAACGCAGCTCTGCTTTATTTAAAGAAGGCAAATCTACACTAGGTCTCCTCGTGGATGCAGCGGCAACAACGGCAGTAGAACAAGTGGCGGACCAAGTGAATGAACTTATCGACAGAGAAGCGAAGAAACAAGGCTTTAAAAACGACATGGCGCTTTTAGCCCAGGCTATGGCAATTGGCCTGTCACAGTACAGCAAGAATTTGCTAAGATCATTAAAACAGAAGAAATTGGCTTGACGGTGACAGACACAAGTATGCTATTTCCACGTAAATCGGTAACAGCTATCGTGGGCTGTCAAACCGCTGATGAAGAGGGACCAAAAGACACAACGAGGTTGCACATCTTGTAGCCAAGTAGAGTGCGCATCTCGTAAGTTGCCAGAGATGGGGACGACGTCGTGCATTTAAACAAACGTACCGTTTGTGATGGATAGTACTGAAAAGGTATCCTATATGGGATATCCTTGTGATGATTATACTTTTTATAATATAATTGCTATTTTGTAAGGTATAATAATTATCAGTAATACTATCATTAGCATACAGTGTTAATCAGTATAAGTTTCGATAGTAGTTGTGTATGGTTTAGCTGCTCTAGAGGTACTCTATATCATACTGATAACTGTAAAATGCTAACAAAAGAAACTTTGATTAAGAATAATAATTAGATGTATAGATAAGTAACATGGTGTATGAATCTACAGGAAGAGTAGATGCGTACCCATGTGAAGTATATTGCCTTGGGCGAGCAATGTGCCTGATACATCAGTGAGGGACATATGGTATATATTATAGATGGCGGCATGGGTACCATGCTGCAGGCGGCAGACCTTGGTGACGGGGCTTGTCCAGAATTATTTAACGTAGAACATCCGGACGTGGTGGAGCATATTCATGCAGAATATTTACGTCATGGTAGTGATATTATTACGACTAATACTTTTGGTGGGACAGCATTAAAACTGGATGAATACCAATTGGGTCATCGTATGGATGAAATCAATCGTGCCGCTGTAAAAAAGTAGCACAAGCGGCTCGTGATAAGATTAATCCGAATGCGAAAAATTGCAGGCGATATGGGTCCTAGCGGTCGCTTTTATGGCACCATTAGGGGTGGCTCAATTTGATGAGATTTATGAGACGTTCAAAAGACCAAGCAAGAGCCCTTATCGATGCCGGTGTAGATTACCTGATTATTGAAACGATCATCGATATCCAAGAGATGCGTGCCGCTTTATTGGGCGCCAAAGATGCTCGTGAAGAGTTAGGAAAAACAAAAGAGGATGTGAAAATCATCTGTCAGTTTTCTTTCAGTGAAGATGGTCGTACCATCACAGGTACACCACCGGAAGCAGCGGCGATCTTGATGGATGCTATGGAAGCAGATATTGTTGGTATTAACTGTTCTTTGGGACCTGAACAATTATTGCCTCTGGTAGAACGCATGGCGGCGGTAACGAACTTGCCAATCAGCATTCAGCCGAATGCTGGGATGCCACAATTAGTAGAGAAGAAACGATCTTCCCTATTGGGACCAGAAGAGATGGGCGAATATGCCTCGTTTCCTCGATGCAGGGGGCGACCTACTTAGGTGCTTGTTGCGGTAGTACACCAAAACACATCGAGGCTATCGCTAAAAGCAGCACGAGCACATACACCAGCAGAACGACCACATGTAGAACCGTTTACGGCTTTCACAAGCCGTACTAGCGTAGTGAAAGTAGGTTTACAAGAAAAACCAATCATTATCGGGGAACGCATAAACCCAACAGGGCGTAAGGTGTTAGCGGAAGAAATCCGCAAGGTAGCTTCTTAATGGTGAAAAAGATGCGTTAGCTCAAGTAGAAGCAGGGGCAGACGTATTGGATGTGAACATGGGTGTCACAGGCGTTGACCCAGGGAAACGATGAAACGAGCTATCGAAGAATTAACGATGCTTGTGGAGGTTCCTTTATCCATCGATACTTTGGACCCAGTGGCAATGGAAGCAGGTTTGAAAAGCTTACCCAGGTCGTCCATTGTTGAACTCTGTGAACGCAGAGCCAGAACAATTGGAAGCGGTATTACCATTGGCGAAACGCTATGGTGCAGCGTTATTATGCTTGCCATTAGGTAAAAAAGAATTACCAGAAACGGCAGAAGAACGTGTGTCCTTGGCAAAGGAAATCGTCTTAGAAGCGTATAACTATGGTTTACGTCCAAATGACCTATTATTAGATCCATTAGTGTTGACCCTAGCAAGTAGCCAATATGCAGCACGAGAAACCTTAAAAACATTAAAACTCTATGCAGAAACATTTGGCTTCCCAACGGTGATGGGCTTATCCAATATATCCTTTGGTTTACCGCAACGAGCGTACTTGAATGCACAATTCTTGACGATGGCGTTGAGCAATGGTTTGACATGTCCTATCATGAACCCAATGAATGAAATCGTACGGAAAGCCTTCATTACAGGCCGTACCTTCATGGGCTTTGACCCAGCTGCAGCGGATTTTATTGCTGAATATGGTGATGATGATGAAAATGCAGTGGTGACGAAAAAGGTAAAAGCTACAGCAGAAGCCTTCCACAGTGATGACCCGATTGAATGCATCAAACATGCCGTAGAGCAAGGTGAAAAGAGGCTGTCGTACCATTAGTAAAAGAAGCATTAGCACAAGGCCTGAGATCCACTAGAGGTAACTCGTAGAGGGTTATCCGATGCTATGGCAGTAGTAGGGGAAAGATTTGGAGCTGGTAAAGCCTTTTACCACAAGTCATGCTAGCAGAAACGATGCAGGCGGCTTTCACGACGATTAAAAGAGTACTACCAGAAGATACAGCAGAAGAAGGCGACGATTATCCTAGCTACGGTAAAAGGTGATATCCATGACTTAGGTAAGAATATAGTATCTGCCTTGTTAGAAAACAATGGATACCAAATCGTGGACTTAGGTAAAGACGTGTCACCAGAAGAAATCGTTGCAGCAGCGAAAGAACACAATGCACCGATTATTGGTATAGCATCCTTGATGACTACAACGATGCCAATGATTAATGAAACCATTGCGGCGGTACGTGAAGCGGGTGTCAATGCAAAAGGTTCTTGTAGGCGGTGCGGTATTATCCCAAGCCTATGCAGATGAAGCCAGTGCTGATTCTTATGCTAAAGATGGTATCTCTGCAGTGAATATCGTAAAAGGTTTGTTAGGTGACGAATAAGCAAGCTACATACGATTGTGGGGATAATTGAATTAGTCATGTATATGACATAGTAATACGAAATAACTTAAATATAAAAAGGAAGGTTGATGCTATATGTCAACCTTCCTTTCTATTATATGTGCTATATATTTTTGCCTATAGCTCTATATGTTAAATGTATGTATGAAGAGGTTATAATGATTAGTTAAGAGGGGCAAGAATACTGGAGTAGGGTATATAGGCTATTTGTCAAAATGTGGGAGCTGCTCATATAAAAAGGTTCTTAGGGGCTGTAACAAAAATAGCCTATAAAATAAAATAGAGGAAAGTTGAACAAAAGTATCAACTTTCTCTATTTTATGTTTAATAAGCAAAAAGGGTCCCGAAGGACCCTTTTCATTGAGAACTCACTGTCATTAGGTACCAACTGTTTCACGTGAAACATTCTGGCTATAATGATAGATTATTATACTCCACTGCCGATAATTGTAATTTTTGAACATATCGACCATTAGTAGCAAATTCGATGCCGGCCATATCTCCACTATTAGGTGTATAATAGCCATAGAATAACATGTCATAGCCTTCTTTGCTATATGTTTTATCTGGTGAACCATAAGCGTATAGACATCGCTGGTTATGTCGCTTACAGAAATGCCTCGCAGTAGCAGCATCACGGTTTGTAATTACTTTGGTGATAACATCAGGATAATATTGACGGCTGACATGAAGGTAAGACCACCATAGGAAAGGCTAAAACGACCTTCAAGTAGGTGTGCCTAAAACTTTGACGAATAGCATCTGCATTAGAGTGCGAGGAATTCCAGCCACCACAAAGTCAGAGTCTGGAAGGTCATGGCCAAGTCGGTATGCATCGACATGATTAGCACTCAATGCAGTGAAAGCAAGAGTACCTAGAATTGCTAATGTTTTTGACTTTTAAACATAGTATACCCCCTTTATGTGAAATCATTGATACCTTAATTATACGATAGATGTAATAGGTTTGTGAATATCTGAAGCTAGAGAATATTGTTACACAGGTGGTTGAACAAAGTATAGATTGTAAAGATAGAGAGATACATGCCATCATATAATTTATGACAGCATATAATTGATAGGACTAAATAGATAAGAGTATGATATATTTCATGGAATAATAGATTCAATAATACTCTGCGATCTCATAGTAGACCTAGTTTCTAATAATTCGTCAGGCTCTGCCATAATTAAGGTGAAAATTCTCTCTACTCTACAATTTAGTCGTAATGTTTCGTGAAACATTATAAGTTATGAAAGAAATCTAATATGAGTAGCACAAAACAATTGAAGTTAGACGTAATATTTAGAGTGGAATGTTATGAAAAGTGTTAAAGAATAGGTGTGTAGGCATATATAATTAATTTAATCAGAATAATAATACAATGAATCACATTAATGCTTAAATAGAGTATGTTTATATATAATAGATGTATAGGGATAACAGATGTTGTTTCGTGAAAACATATTAAAAAGATAGAAAATAAAGTAAAACAACATAATTCCATATTCCTTTCATAAAAATAGAAATCTATGTTATAATGTGATAAGACTAGTAGAAAGAGGTGACATAATGGCTAAGATTATCGCCATAGCCAACCAAAAAGGTGGTGTTGGTAAGACGACAACTGCAGTAAATTTGAGTGCTTCTCTGGCAGTAGAAGGAAAACGAGGTGCTCTTATTGGATTTGGATCCTCAAGGAAATGCAACAAGTGGCCTGGGTATTAATAAAGACGATATAACTCAAGGCGTGTATGAAATGCTTGTTGATGATGTAGCGATTACAGATATTATTGAAGAAACAGTAATAGATACTTTGCATATTGCACCGACAACAATTGATCTAGCTGTTGCAGAAGTTGACTTAATCAACATGGAAGATAAAGGTATATTCTGAAAACAAGCGATAGCACTCATTGTAGATGAGTACGACTATATTATCATTGATTGTCCACCGTCATTAGGGATGTGACAATTAATGCGTTACTCGACTACGCGAATAGTGTGTTAATTCCAATTCAAACAGATTTTATGCATTAGAGGTGTAAGCTAGCTTATTAAAACGATTGAACTTGTACAAGAAAAGAAATTAGATGAAGACTTAGAACTAGAAAAGTGTAGTTCTTACTATGTACAATGGACGAAACCAACTAGCAGCATAAGTGGCGGAAGAAAGTAACAAATTACTTTGGTGATGCTGTATATACAACAACGATTCCTCGCAATGTTAAATTAGGAGAAGCGCCTATGTCATGGATTGCTGTTGTGATTTCGTGATAAGCGATCTAAAGGTGCGGAGAGTATATTGTGACATTAGCTCGGGAGGTAATACAACGTGGTTCTTAAAAGAAGCAAAAAGGTGGTCTAGGCGAGAAGTTAGGGTCTTTTTGGATTAACGGGTACATTTAAGGATCAGTCATAAAAGGTGGATACGAAGTAGATATCACAAAAATTCAGCCGAATCCTAACCAACCTCGTAAACGATTCACAGAAGATGATATGACAACCCTTGTTGAGTCTATTACAAGCATGGATTAATTGCTCTATTGCAGTGCACGGTAGAAAACCATTGAAATCGTAGCAGGTGAAAGACGATGGAGAGCCTGCCAATGTGGCAGGGCTTTCGAAAATACCTGAGTGATTCGAGACTATACGACAGAAGAAGTGAGTGAAATTGCTCTCGTGAAAAGCTGCAACAGCAGAACTTGAATCCTATGGAAGAAGCTTTTGGATATCAATATTTAATGGATACCTTCACACACAGGAAGAAAATTGCTGCATATCGTAGGCCGTAGTCGTTCTTATATTGCGAATATGGGATGACTTACACAGTGCAGAATGATGTTCAAGAAGAATTGATCAGAGGAGGTTAACAGTAGGTCAAGCACGGCCTTTATTGGCATTAAAAAGCGAAGAATTACAACGAGAAGCTAGCAATTATTAAAGAAAAGAGTTGAATACACGTCATTGAACAACTTGAAAAACATTACACAGGTGACTTATGTCACACAGCCTAAAGCAACAGCAGAACTAAGAAAGCTGATGCAACGATTAAAACATAGCCTGGGAGCCCCTAGTTTGATATTCGTTTTAAAAAACACATACAAAGGAACCATTGAGGTGACTTTCAAAAATGAAGAAGAGCTAATGTGATTAATTAGCTATATAGAAGGAGAATAAAGTAGCTGATGTTGGAAGGAACAGCAAAGGCGAATCGAGAGTGCATATTGGATTTTTGGGCGATGTAATGCGGAAAATCCACATTGATTAACACCCTAACAGAGCAACAAATTTCCTTAGTATCGCCTATCGCAGGAACTACAACAGACCCTAGTATCAAAATCCATGGGATTACTTCCATTAGGCCCTGTTATGATTGTAGATACAGCAGGCGTTGATGATACATCGGAATTGGGTGTGTTACGGGTGGAGCGAACAAAAACAGTGAGTGCCACAAAAATGAATATGGCCGTGTATGATGTGCGTACTGATGTAGCACCGATTCCCTGAAGATATCGAATGGTTGCAACTGTTAGAAGAACAAAAGATTCCAACCTTAGTGGTCTATAACGAGGTGGAGGGTTATACAGGTGCAGATTTTATCAAAGCACATCCGAATTGAAAGCCTATAGTACACATATAGCAATCGCTGATGTGAGTGATGGATCTAATCAATTGAGTTATTAGACTCCTTTAAGTCGATTAAAACCTGTAGATGAAGAAGTGCAATCCTTATTAGGTGGTTATATAGAGGGAAAAAGGATGTTATCGTTCTTGTATAGTCCCATCGATGAATCAGCACTAAAAGGTCATGTCTTGCCGCAGTACAAATGATTCGAGAAATTTTTGGACCATCACGGCATAGCAATGGTGTGCCAAGTCGAAGAATTACAGGATACATTGCAACTATTTGCACAAAGCACCAAAACTAGTGATTACGGACTCCACAAAGCCTTTGAGGCTGTTAGCCAGTGTGCCAGAAAAGATACCATTGACAAGTTTTTCCATTCTAATGGCTCGATTTAAAAGGAAAACTGAGAGACTTAGTCGCCGGCGTACAAAGCAATTAGCCAGTTGCAGCCAGGATCCAAAAGGTATTGATTAGTGAAGGGTGTACGCATCGCCAACAATGTGAAGATATAGGACTGTTAAAATTCCTCGTTGGTTACAAAGCAAAAGGATATACTGACCTAGTATTGAGAGTGGACTAGTGGAGGGCAATTTCTCACGATGTATCTAGCTATGATATCATTATCCATTGTGGTGGATGTATGTTGACCCGTCGTAGTATTACGCCGTATCGATGTAGCATCTGTTCAAGGAGTTCTATTGTGAACTATGGTGTACTGATTGCATCTTTGCATGGCATGTTACAACGTGCCATTGCACCTTTTACATGAATTAGAATAGAGAGGATTATTGTGTTAGAACAACTATTACCGTGGTTGCCATGGATATTAGGAGTATTATTGTACTCCTTGTATTACATGCGTTCAGTTTACAGATTCGGGTGAATCGACTGACAAAGCGATACCGATATTTTATGAACGGTGGAGATGGACAAAGTATTGAACGTCGTCTTGCTATCGAAGTGAAGGAACTTCGAGACATGGCAAGCACATGAAACCATCTTATCAGAGCAAAGATTGTAAATCCACACAATCAGAAACATTTCAACATATAGGTTTTGTAAAATATAATGCCTTTGAAAATATTGGCAATGAGTTATCATTTCACTGACTTTTGATTAGATGGCAACTTAAATGGGATTGTTATCTCTAGTGTATATGGTAGAAATGAATCCCGTATTTTTACAAAACCGATTGTGAATGGTAAAAGCCTAGCTAGTCTTTCACAAGAGGAATTAGCTAGTTTACAAGCAGCGATGGGACAGCGTAGTAATGGCGATGTATTGGCCAGCTCATCCGTTTCTGCCTAGAAAGGAATAGCAATGCAAGCACCTAAGTGGTTACAGTCATGCCTAGAACAAAAAGGTGTGGATTGGACGTTGCGGTTTACCAAGAAACAGTTGCGAATAGTAGCGGTCATTCTCATCGTCTTGCTAGTAGCACTTCTTGGATTTGGCGTGTGGGGGATAGCTCGACAAGTAGAAGTCTTACAACTACGCCAAGAAAACCAGCTACAAAAAGAGCAAAGCAAATTACTCGATCAAAAGGTTGAAGTATTGAGATAAAAATGAAGCCTTCAGATGAGTTGAGATCAAAATATTAGAAATATGATTAAGGGGACAGAGTCGGGAACAGGTACCAGAATACAACCCTACTCCTAAAACAAATGAAGAGAAAGAGGACCCTTCTCCCAAAAGCCCCAATAAAACTTTTACAATTACACAGTTATCTGCACATATATCGAGTTTAGACAGACAGGCACAACGACGTATGACATCGATGTATACCCTATATCATGTGCTTCGTGATGGAGTGGGTAGAGATATTCGTGAAGTGCAATCTATGTTATTGTCCGAAGGGGATGATACAGTGCAAACAGTCATATGCCATCCATTTGGCCAGCAAAAGGTGCGATTACCTCTGGTTTTTGGTGGGCGACAAGATCCTGATATGGTGGCAGTGGATTCCATGAAGGATTAGATATCGCTAATGATACAGGAACGAATATTGTGGCTACGCAGCAGGTACCGTAGTCTATGCTGGTGATGGTGGCGGATATGGTAATTTAGTAGAAATCGACCATGGCAATGGATTTGTCACACGATATGGTCATAATTCTGCTATTTTGGTTGCAACAAGGGATGACTGTAAAAAGGTCAGTCTATTGCACTGATGGGTAGTACTGGTAAAAGTACGGGTAGTCATGTGCGTTATGAAATTGCGCGTGAATGGTGTGGCACCGATCCATTGTATTTTGCCGATTCAATAGGAGGCAACTATGAAAACCTACGTACAAGTTTATACAGGTGATGGTAAGGGAAAGAAACAACGGCAGCTATCGGGCTCGCGGTACGAGCTGCAGGTGTTGATAGAAAGTATTGTTACTGATTTTATGAAATCTAAAGTCTATTCAGAACATGCTGTGTTAGACCAATTAGAGCCAATAACAGTAGAAACGGTAGGGAAACCGTTCTTTATCGTTCCCGAAGGTATGAAGCGTGATGAAGAATTGCGTCGTTGGGGTAATGATGTAGTGGTCTTTCCCAGGGACAACCACTCACAGGAATAGCAAAAGATTTGATTCATATGAGGGCAAGAGCGAGCCTTGCAGGCTGTGTCTACAGGTGACTTTGATATCGTTATCTTAGATGATACATATGGCTCTTTTCTTTGGACTCGTGGAAGAAGAAGAAGGCCGTGCGATCCTGGCCGCACGCAACCCTGATGTGGAAGTTATCTTTACAGGACGAGGAGCTCCACAGTGGTTATTAGACGAGGCAGATTTAGTGACTGTCATGGAAGCATACCGTCATTATTATGATCAAGGTGTAGAAGCTCGTCTTGGTATTGAGCATTAAGGGTAAAGAATGTTATATTCTTGAAATATATATAATAAATGGCTTACAGTGATTTATGAGATTTGCTATATTAGATTTGACCGATATTTGACCATTCCAGGACAATAAAACATCTATAAGTTATTAAAAATATAAAAAGCCTACGAGGTGGAATCGTGAAGCTTTTTATAATATCTAATTTAAAAGTTTCACAATAAGAAAATATTGCTAGTAATGAATTGATTATTGAAGAGATTATGTGAGAACCAGAAGAAAAGACGAACTGTTTTAAATGGATGTTTATATTGATTAAACAACGTTTTATAATTTTGGTCCATTAATTTAATTAGTATCTAGTAGTTCTTATGTCCCAACTTCCATAGTTCCTTTCATAGATAGATGCGCTGCTTTGATGGACGATTCAAGTTCAGATTGTAAGAAAGAATTTAGTTCTTCAATAATATCTTGGCGTAGTTTTTTATAAAAAGATTCTTTGAATGTTTTTTGACAGTCCACTACTATGTTTATTCAACTCATCAATTGCTTCTTGTAGTTGAATATCTTGTTTGTGTAAAAACGTATTATGCCTATCAAAAACAACTATTGATAGATTCATTTAGTTCTTTTAGTTGGTTTCCCTGTTCATCAAAGATATGTTTAACATAGTTCATCATACCAATGTTAAGTTCTTCATTCATTGGCTGGCAATGAAACTCTGAAAAGTGTTAGTTTGGAAGGGTTTAGCAGGGTGAAGGTCATATCACCGCTAGATTCATCACCAGTGGTTCCAGGTGTTTCATCATCTTTGGTTGTGTATCTTGCTCTAAATCAGTATCAGGTAAGGGTTCTTCTACAACTAATGTCATATATTCTCCTTTTATTTATTAATCGATTTCTTTTTATTGCCTTCTGCACTATAGTTAGAGTGACATGAAGGGCAGTGGTAATAGTCACCATAAGGACCTTTACAAGCGGTTGTTACTACCTGGCAGGGCATCACATAGATGGATGACTGGACACTTTTAGTGAATCTTTATAGAATACTAAGGTCACAGGGGTGATGACAGTTAGGATCAGAGCAAACATAGAAAAATCTATTTTCATTTTTAGCTTTTCTTTAATAATTGACCCTCTTTACAAATAGGGACAAAGGATTAGTTCGCCTTCCATAATCTGTTGGAAATGGGAATGTTTGGGATTCTACCTTTTTAATTATAGGGACTGATCATTTCTTTTTAAAAATATTGATATATTCATTTAAAGAATATTCACCAGATTCTACTGCTAAGTAGGATTCCATGATAGCAGTCGATAATGGGTGGTTGAATCTGCATCCATAATCTTAATATATTGTTCACCCTAAAGCTGTTGGTAGTAATTCTTTTCCCTTTTTAAAAACTAAAAGAGACAAGGAGTTGCCATTACTATTAGTGGAAAGTAATTCAGTAATAATTGTATCTCTGTTAGCAGGTGTACCAATGCCTTTTAATTCTTTTTAACTTTTCACGAGGTCTCATCTTTAGGGATGAATTGATAGATATTAGCCATGGCTTTTGATTAAAAAGTACCTTCAGTAAATCGTTTGAGGCGGTTTAGTTTTAGCTTCATTAACACTAATTTTAGATACATTAGGGGTATCACCTTCTTTGAGTGAAGGTAAAATGGAATTAGTTGAATCGGAATCTGTTTCATCTTCGTCTTGATTTTTAGTTTTGGACAAAACAACTTTAAACCCAGGAGATACGATTTCTTTACCAGAACCTTTTAAATTCCTCGTCAGCGACTCCAATTGTATATTCTACTTTATTCCATTTTTCTGGAGGCATAAATTGAATTAAATATCTTAGTGCAATTAATTCATAGATATTTTTGCTCTTCTGTAGTTAGTGATTTAGGTAACACAGAAGTAGGAATAATGGCATGATGGGCAGTTATTTTCTTGTCATTAAATGCTTTGGACTGTTGGCTACTATCTAATAAGGAATCAATAGAAGGTAACTCTATGCTATTTCTAATTGTCCTAAAATTTTATTACTATCATCGCTGTGATGTAGGAATATAGTTGCAATCTGAACGAGGATACGATACATAGGCTTTTTCATACAATGGCTGATGTTAATTCTAATACTTGCTGGGCTATATCCGTGTACGCTATTGCTTCTACTTGCAATGTATCTAAGGGAGTGGGGTAATGGTGGTTCAGTGACACCTTCAGAATAGTTAACACTTTTTACAATGGCAGGTTGATCTTGTAATTTAGAAAGTAAACCGTCTAATAAAGCTCTATCCGTAAAATAGCCATTAGTATCACAAGATTGTTTTTAAAGTTTCGGATAGGACATGTTTAGCTGTAAAAAGTTAAATGATTTTGCTCAAATGTTCCCTTGTAAGGAGTAGTGTTTAATAGAAAGTAAAGTTCTTAATTTCATGTTCTAGTTGCACAATGAGTGCTAATGTAGGGTTTTGACACGACCAACACGGAATGATTCACGATGGCCAAACGATTTGCTTCTATGCGTATATAAGCGTGTTAAGTTCATGCCAATTAACCAATCGGCTAGAGAACGGCATAATCCAGATTGATATAAATTGTAGCATTTTTATTATCTTCCAAGTTATTAAAAGCACGTGCTAGACTATCATTATCTTGGCATTATAGCAAGTACTCTTTTTAATAGGGCCTTTATACTCACAGTAGGTTAGGATTTCATCAATTAGTAATTGTCCTTCACGATCAGGGTCGCCTCCGTGAATGACTTCATCTGCTGATTGTAGTAGTTCCTGGATGACTTTAAATTGTTTAACATCAGTTGGCATCTACTTTCATTAGCCATTCACTAGGAAAGATGAGGGTAGGCGCTCCAGGATTTAAAGGCATCACCGTAATCTCCAGGCATTGCATTTTTAACATGTGCTAAAGGCCCAGGTAATAGTGTATCGCCTGAGATTAGGAAGCCATTTCCTTTGGTGTAGTTATCTGAAAAGAGATAGGAGGCAAACGCTCTTGCCATGTCAGGTTTTTCTGCAATAATAAGTCGCTCATTTCAGATTCTCCTTTTTAATTAATATATCAATAATGATATAAAATAATTGACAAAATTTTTATATTTTTAATAAAAATTTCAATATAAATAGCTTATTTATTGGGTTTTTTAAAATATATTATATTGTTATATAGAGGTATAGATATGGATGTAAAAGATACAATTGGTACACGTGTTCGTCAAGTTCGGATTGCATTTAATATGAAGCAAAAAGACTTTTGCGAAAAGAATTTAATATGTTTCAACCAAATTTATCAGATGTAGAAGGAGGGCGTAGACCTCCTTCACTGGAAACTTCTTGTTTCACTAGCTAAACTTGGTGTAGATATGAAATGGTTATTGCTTAGTAATGCAGATACTTCCAGTATGATGCGGATCAACGACCTATTAACACAATGTCACTACTAGAATTAAAACGTGTCCAAATTCAACAAATGTTAACAGAGTTTGAAATGGATGAATTGTTAGTATTAGAAAATTTACTCTCTTTAATCAATAAGAAGAGAGAGTAAGTAATTCTATAAATCTAGCATACCAATTGCTTTTAGTTTGTACAGGTAAATCTTTCTTATGCATTTCTGTAAATTTATTAGGATGATATGGATCAGTTGTAATAGTTTGCATATAAACACTAGCTTTTTCATTATCAAAACGTTCTGTTTGTCGTTCTAACTGATCTTTTTCTAATTTTTGGATTAATTGGGCACTTTATACTGAATATATTCGCCTTTTTGAAATCCTATGTAGGCCTCTAATACATGAGCTTTTTGCCCCTCCACGAATACCAGGTGTATCGTTGGAGGTTTTTCTCACTGCATCTTGTGAAGATGTAATAGATGAATTAAGCCTTGCATGAGAGTGTGAATAGGTTATTGTTATTGACCTCTCTTTCCCCAATTACCAGCCGTGGAAATATATTGTCATACAATACATCTGCTCCATATGTATTATTGGCACCATAAGATGTATAAGTACTAGTTTTATCAGGGTTACCCATGATTCCATCAAGATTAGGTAATTTAAACGTAGATAAAGAGGCAGTGAGATAACTAAGTTTTGGCCCCATATTTTTTAAATTAAGATTTTTGAGCTGTTCAACCATGTTTTTAAAGACTAATCCTTGTTGGATTTGTTTCACGAATACTATCAGCGAAACGTTTGGCGTCGAAAACATGATCTCCAGGATGGATAGGCATATAATGACGATGCCATCTGGCATCAATGTTAGTAGGAAAGACGGTTAAGCCTAGTAGAGTAGTAATCATGAAAGCAGATAGATGTTTCTTTCCTTTCATAATCAATCCCTCCTTTTATTTCGTATTGCGATTAAATGTGATTAATTCACGAGATACTGTATTCAAATCTTTCTTAAACGTATTTAATTGAGATACTACTTTAAAACAAAATACAGAACACGTGATAGTGCTTAACAATAGAACAATTAAAAAGATTAGGAATAATAAATCAAAAATAACATTTCAAATTCTCCTTTCATAAAGAAACTTCATTTAATTCAAATAAACTCAAGAGCCTATTAACATATTTAAAATCTAAAGAGTAAAACAATTTTACCAAGTTCATAGGATGATCATCAATGGGGCCTAAATAACGACTATCAAAAAGAACCACCGATATTTCATTAACCTCTGAAATATTTCCTTTCTTATCTATTCAATGACTAAAGAATGCTCATTTCCCGTATGTTTATAGCCCTTTAATAGGTAATCTTTAACTTTTTCCTTATCTTGATAAATATTAAGAGTTTCATACTTTAATTTACGTAAATAATATTCTTTAACTGATTGTACATATCTAATATTACTCACCCTATTCACACGTTCTTCTAAATTATCAGATATTTCTTTTCTGAGATATTGACTTGATATGTTTTCCATAGTAATCAGATTCAATATTCATAACCTATATTTTCTGCATCATACTTGCAAATTAAAGTGTCATAATTTACATGAAACTGATTAATAATATTTTCATCTTATTAGCTATTTTTCATCTTCCGAAATAATGACATTATTAATCCCCCAAGGTCTTGAGCATATCTCCAAAAGCTCTTTTCTGTTTTAAATGTAGTACATCTGTCTACATCATGTAGCTATTAGTATAATAATATTAGTATCCTCTTGCGGATACAATCCATGATTTTCAATAAATTTAACACATTGGACTGGATTACTAAAGTGTATCTATGGGTTTTTACTACATCATATACATCTAGTACAGGATCTCGTTTTTAATGACTTTCTAGTACTTAATTTCTTAAATAATTCATATTCAGAAGAACAATAATGTAATCTATTCATCCATACACAACTCCTTTTCAACTTTCACAATCACCCATGTTATCATTTCCCCAATGTACTGGAAACATTCCCTCTTCTTTTTAGCCATTCATTTTAACTATGTAGCCATTCAGCCATTTTTGTAAAACATTCTTTATAATAGTCATCCAATCTATCTAAATAGTATTGAATTTCTTCAGGAAGCTTGATTCTCTTTTTCTACTACCTAAATCAATAAAAACATCTAAATCTTTTTAATCTTATGAAATCTACAATTTGCTGTTCAGTGTTTCTTTAATGTAAAGATTACTTCATTTTTATAAGGGATAAGTTTATATATTTTTCATTGTTCTAAATACATCTTTAGAACTAATAATTTTCTTTCCTAATTCTTTATTAAAATCTGGATTTTAGTATCAGAAACAATCTTTGCAATATTTTGTTAGGATCCTTGACGTCATCTTAACAATAAGCTGGCTACTAAAGCTTTTTGTAATACTTTTTAATCCTTGAGATTGTTCTACCATAATCAGAATATGTATCATAAATCTTCATAATTTGTTCTTCATATTTCAATATGTCTTGATATTTCCCCCTTCTTTCAAGAAATTAAAAAGTAAATGCATCTCACTACCATTCATGTGAATAAGAAAACACTCTTTATCCCAATAAAAGTTGATTAAAAATACATCCATATCATTTCTTTTTATCGAACTCAATACGTTTTACTAAATCCATTGCGTCAATACCAGTAAGATCATTTCTTCTATACTCTTTAGCACCTATTGCTCTTGCATATCCTCTCATACTTATCAAAATCACCACCAATTAAATAATTTTCGTTCTTTAAACATCCAAAATAACCAAATACAACTTCTACGCCAATTCGATTAATTATTTTTGTTCTTCATTTTGTTAATTGTTCACTCATTTTATCTACTCATCATTATTTTTGATTGTGCATTTTCTGTAAAATTCATTAGGAAGATATGGATCAGTTGATAATAGTTTCCATATAAACACTAGCTTTTTCGTTCTCAAAACGCTCTGTTTGTCGTTCTAACTGATCTTTTTCTAACTTTTGGATTAATTGGGCTGCTATACTGAATATATTCTCCTTTCATAAAGAAACTTCATTTAATTCAAATAAACTCAAGAGCCTATTAATATACTTGAAATCTAAGAGTAAAACAATTTTACCAAGTTCATAGTGATCATCAATGGGCCCTAAATAACGGCTATCAAATGAACCAACAGGTGGATTGATATATAGTTTGAACCTTCTGGTACAGTATAGGTTCCATTAGGAATATGAGGTAATGTAGGATTAGGATTAATTGACGTAAAAACATACATCTTGTAACTAGAATCCTTTTCTGAATTAAAAGGATGGAGTGCATATTTTTCAAACTGCACTGGATCCTTCTCATGAACTTTAATTTCTGTAGGTTCAATTGTAAAAGTGTCACCTGGTAATGCTCGAACCATTTTAATAAGTTGTTTTCCTTCTGGTTCAATTCGCCCGTTATCTAAATAAATAGAATGTGGTAATCGAACTACAGTATAATCTCCATACATTTGCTTGACCAGGAACTCTTATATAAATTCCATGAGGGAGCACTATCTGATACGTTGAAAAATAAAATTGGAAAGAAGCTAATCATAATAGCTATGACTAAAATACTTACTAGACCTAAAAACCACCCATCATAGCCTTTTGATGCTCGGTTTGAGGTTTAGGTATCATAATATACTTAGGTCTAACTAAACGCTCCCAAAAGGTCCTTTTTAGTTTTTGAATGGTTTTAAAAGGTACGCTAGATTTGTTTTTAAAACTAGAAACTATGAGTAGTTCAATTTGACCTCCTAAGTGTTTCATTAATTTTTCTGGAACTTTAAAATCAATAATGATAATGCAATTAAAAATTGTACAGAAAGAGTTAGAAGGTTACTAGCTGTTCTGTAGTAATTTTGTGTGGATTCTTATGTCCTGTACTGCTATATAATTTAGAGAAGTCACGTCCAGTGATTGCTGCATAGTTGGCAGAGGACTTCAGAGGTATATAGGGGCTTCTAAGCTGCCATAATAATACCCAATAGCTTTTATAGTATCTCCGTCAGCAACATCAGTTTTGCTTTTAAAAATTGCAATTCCTGCTCGTATATTTTTGGCGTGGATCTGATTGATAGCCAGGATATGCTTCATCAATATGAACTTGGTTTTCCGTTTTCATCAATTCCATCTTGTCCAGGCATTGTTTTGCATGATACCTTGGGCACCAGATCCTTCCCAATTGGGGGTCATATGGATAGCATCAATGGTATCACCGCCAGACTCATGCATGGCAATAGCTAAAATAACTGCTGGATCGACACCAAATCTCGCAGCTTCTTCGTAAATCATAGCTACATAACCACCGCTGGTCGTATCTGTTGGAACCCCAGTAGTTGTTTCTGTGGCACTAACTGATGGAGAACATTTCAGTTACCGTTACATCTTTTTACCGCAATAGATTAAAACCTACTAGTACTGAAATTAGCATCAGTTTGATGGTGCTAGAAGTTAAATGGCCAACAAATCCTTCAGGAATAAATTTAGACCAATGTAGGATACCAAATGGAACAACAATGATACTAAGGGCACCACTGATATAAAAATTCTAAGTAGCAAAATCATAATATATATGCAACCAGAATGAATATCGCTATAACAAGGAAGGTTAAAATATAAATAAGGTAAAATCATACTCGATATTACTGATAAAGTCTCTAGCACCAAAAGAAGCAATCTTATTGAGTGCTGGATTAAATAGACTTACTGCTTTTTGTAATAATAATTGTGGCTGACTGACATCATTTAAAAAGTTAGCATTTGTACCTGCATAAGATGTACCAACTAGCGTGATAAATCCTTTTAAATATTGTGTTGACAATCTCTTTCCAGTGTTCAATCAGGAAAATGAATATTCCTAATTTGACTAATTTTGAAAGCATGGTCATTCAAATCTAGTTCAAAATCCAGATAATATGATTAGAAACACTATATCCGTGGCAAATAAAATGAATAAAGTGTAAGTGCATAGGTGTGGATATTATCGTAGGCTTTAGATGCAAATCCCTGGAATTTGACCATTGTATCATTGATCGAATTGCCAATACCATTAGGGCTTGCACATTCAAAGGATTCCTGTGTCATGTCTGCCTGAACCCGTTGTAGTCCTTAGAATATACATTTCCGAAAGGTCCATTCCTAATGATTTTAAAAATTCACCAACGTACTCAGAACCACCGCCATATGTTTCACCGTTAGGATGGTATTCAATATGAGCATGTGGCCCCACTAGCAACAGTAGGATCAAATCCATGAACGACCCCAATAATATCACCTTCTTTTACAGGGACCCGTTCACCAGTAAGACCACCATTCATATAGTTGGATTCATCTCCTAAATCACCGAAAAGTAAGGATTGATTTTTGTAAGGTGTATTTTCACCAAACCAGAATATGATGTGGGCTTCACCAAAGCTTCACCACCTACGTCATGGAGGACATATCCATCAGCAGGTGCATGAATATATGTATCATCGATGCCAATATCTAAGCCATAGTGAAAATTACTTTGCACCAACATCAATACTTCTGGGACCATATCCAGATGTGATTGGACCACCTTTTAAAAGGAGGTGTGATAGCGAAAACAGATATAGTAGAACATAAGAGAAGTAGACTTATACACAACAATTTTAATAATCGTTTCATGCTAAGCACCCCTTTCATGATTAATTAGACTTTGACTTATCTGTTTCATTTTTAGGTGTAGAAAGAATTAGTTTGGAGAAAGGTGGAGTAGAAGGGGCTTTTGGCGTAGGAACACAACTATTATCAGATTGTTTACCTGCTGAATATGGAGTTGATGTTGGCATCTCATATTTACTTTGACTTTTTATATCATTTAAGTCTTTACTCATAGAATCTTGCAGTTCCGTAACCTTTTTCTTGGGCTTTTTAGATAATGGGACATTTTTGAAGTAAGTCATACAGCATCTATACCAGTATTCCGTTGTTCATCAGTTTGTCGTTTCCCAGTGCCATTTTCAATGGCATTTTCCAGCTCGTAATAATTCGTTTTGTTTTATCTGACCCCCGTAATACAGAGGCTGCCAGCTTTTGCTTTGGCCATGCCAAGACATATTCTTTCAAATTGAGCCGAAGAAGATTTAAAGGTATCCCATTTATTAACCCTTGTACTCACGTGAGCCAGCTACAGCAGCTACTCCGCCAATTGCTGCACCAGCAGTAGATAGTGCTTTTTCCTGGTGCTGATACTGCGGAGCTTGCAATACCATTGCCACTCATAGAAGGTTGGCCATTAAGCATACCAGAAATAATGGTTGGAACCTTGCAAACAATATAGCCGAGGGCTAAATAAATTAATGATTGTGTTAAAAGAATACTTAAGTTACTAACATTTATACTGGTAAAGAGTTTTTGCAGTAGAGGCCACTAAGTGCAATGAGAAAATAAATAATCATCATTTTTATTCCATAGTTAATTACTGTAGAAACACATCGCTGAAATAAAAATGATGTTTTGCTTCATTGCTGCAAAGGAATGAGTATTACTAATATAGAAGCAAAAATATTAAAACTCAATAATAACCATAGCTAATTCAATGGACATCATAAAGAAAGAAAATACAATACAGCACATAGCAATAAGACACATAAATAGTGTGGATAATCCTCCGTTAGTAAAAAATACTAATTTTTGCCATTTGCTCTAGTATTCCATTTTTAGTTTTCAGGATTTGAAATGATCTTTATCCCCATATTTAAAAATTTCTGTTGGAGTTGTAAAATTTTTTTATATCTAAATTTGCTCCTGCTGCTATTAATCCCCCATTGCTGAAATGAACGAATAATAATTCTAGTCATTTCAGGTAAATGTTAATTATAAATAGTAAAATACCAACTTTAATTAGCTTAGAAACTAATTCTTGCATTCTCATTGAACCATTATAAATGGACCAAGAAAACTATGTCTATACCTACGAAAATAAGTAAAAGTGTGATAGAATAGGGTAAAAGATTTTTCATAACCAATGACAGAGTTAGCCCTAAAAAAATTAACTAAATTTGTTAGAGCGTCTGCATCGGTAAAATTTCCAGTGTAGAAATAGGAGCCATATGCACTCCAGAAAGGATGAATTATGAAACGGTTAAGAATTTTAATGATGTTAGCGTTAACTCTTTGTATAATGGTATTAGCTGGTTGTGGTGAAGAGAAAATATAATACGGCTAAAAATGAAGTATTAACATTAATGGATGAAGCCTATAAAGTAGAAATGAAAAACCTTGAGCCACTTCCTTATAATGAATTAGATAAAACTTACGAAGAAGCATTTGAAAAACATAAAAGCCGTAGAAGATAAAATTCAAGTAAAGTTACAAGAAATGGAAAAATTGAAGCTTCAAAAAGAAGTTAAATTAAATAATGATTTGATAGCATTAAAAATGCGGTCAAAAGAAAAAGACGACGAATGGCTAAGATTAATAATAATATTTTGTCTATTCAAAAGACAGTCAAAAAACCATCTTCAGGGTGGGGAGAGATCCATGGGATACACTTGTAAAGAAAAAGAGCTGAGCAACGAAAACAATAATTACTAGAGGTCAAACCGTAAGGTTGGACCTCTTTTATATTAATATATGTAAAATAAATTAATAATTATAGGCCAATCCAAGAAGCATGACCTCTTTTTGATGAGCTGATCCATGGATCATCACCCCATTTAGGATAGGTTTATTTACTATTTTATCTACGGCTTGAATTTCTGCATTAACTCTTGCTTGTGTAGCAATCTCCCTCATTTTCTTTTCTTGCAATTCCTGGGCTTCTTTTAAAGCAGCTTGTTGACCAGTTAGGGCAGAGAGAGATACTGTTGATGCCGTCAATTCTACCTTTTGCAGCGCTAATTCTATTGCCTAATCTGAGCAGATTGCTTAGCGCCAATAGCTTTGTCAGACATCTTTACTAGGTCCCCTAACTCTTTCGTTGCATCAGCCACCATTTGTGCATATGATAGATATTTTTGTAGAGTATCTATGTTACTTTTTGAAAGTATACTCCAGCCATTCCGTTTGGATGCCTGGAGAGCATCTTGGTTGGCAACAAGGTTTGTGGTGGTGCCAATTTCTGGGAAAGATTTAGAAAGAATATCTTTAATTTCATTTGTACTAAGACCGCCTTTTTCAGACCATCCTTCTTTACCAATTCCTTTATTTAAATCACCCAGGATACTTGTTTTACTATTAATCGTATCTGTAATTTTTGTACACCTCCATCAAATTTAGCTGTTAATTTATTCAACTGTTCTTCTGGCCATGATTTTTAACTCTTGTAGTTGTAATTGAATTTGTTGCGCTGTATTCGTTACTACTTTCACGGTTTCAGCAAAGTTTTTGCTTGCTGCATAATGTTAGATGTATCTATTACAGGAGTTCTGAGTGCATGAGAGGGAAGCATAGAGGCACCTAACATAATGGATGTAGTGATGATAGATAATTTTATACTTTTAGGGAAATACATACATTCTCCTTTCTGGCTCCTACACGTAGATAGTGTAAGAGCCATTTTTATGTCTAAGGTTGTGTTTCTGTAAGTTAAGATAGAGTGCTGTATTGATGGTAAACGATTCTACCTTATTGAAAGACAAACAATTATCTGAAATACTCCGTTCAGACCTTTATCTTTAGTAATATCTTTTGAGGGGTGGATTGAGTATATACGACTGGTTTATATAGGAGCAGTTTGTCTTGTGGATAACTGTTCCTTTGCTTTAGGAGCGAGACCTCCTTGCATTTTATCTGTAGTCTTTTTAGGTTCAAATGGAGAGTTTTCTTTATTAAATAAAGCATTTCGGTGACCGTTTTTGATGACTACAGGATCGTAGTGTGGTATACTCGTATCTTTCGGTAAGGATTTTTCAGCGGTTGTATGGTCCTTAGTTTCTGGTACTGACAGACTTTGATCGTTAGCTTTAGAGTGGGATTTACTAGGTAATGGGTTTAATACTCTTTACTTTCTGAGTATGCTATATAAGACCCATAAAGGGTGGGCTTCATTGGTTGTATGACGTTGGTAGGCTAACCACTTTTTATGAGTGAGGTTTCATCCATCTTATCTACTTTTCTAAGTTCGCCTGGATATCTTCAGATAACATATTTTTGTCAATATATTTTTATCTGCTAACCCTTTTACAACGCTTAGTCGAATAGAGTTGTTGTAAACTATCTAAAAGGTTACTTTCTGAGATAGCCCTATAGTCTTAACAGATGTTTTTAATAAATCTTTATCCAAATAAGGTTCATTGTCTACGATGCTAGAGATGTTATATTCTTTTAGCACTTCCAACGGTGTTTTATCTGATTGCAAAGACTCTAAGAAGTTATGGCCATGTAAATCGAAGGATGAAACCATAGATTTAATGGGTTATCATAATCTGGTTCAGATTGTAACATTGCAGTAGTTAATGCTTTATGAAAAATCTCTGGTTGATGTTCAAAGGTTGGCTTAGTAAATTCACCTTCTTTTTCTGAGGCTATTTGCAATGGCCAAGTAAATTTCAGCGGATGTATTCCTTGCTCTGCCAGGTTTTTGAGGTATTCTTTCATATGATTTTTGACTAATTCACCATCACCAATATCATAGCGACCTTCATCAATTTTATATTCACTGAGTCATCAAGCGCAGCATAAATTGGTTTCATGTAATAGGATAAATAGGTTTTGTAATATCCCTTTTATCAATGGAACCCTAATAAATCATCTTTACTAAAGGTCATTGGTCAATTCATTAAGTTTCTTGCCTGTATATATTTTGCTTTTTCGCTTCAATCCATATGTATACTCATTAGCCTTAGATAACTCGGCAGTTGTTGTCACGCAAAGACATTAGCAGCGCCGCCTAAGTAGATAGTTCCAGGTTTATCATAATGGGCATCAGGATACTCTGTATCTGAGATAGCAATACCAAATCCATTTTCTAAAGATTTTTTACGATCTTCTATGGATAAGGAGAGCATCTTAGGAGATTTAGAGCAGTTCAATTTTCATCTTTAGAAGGCGCATGTTCAACTGATATTGTTGATAGAGTTCTTCTTAGTTGCTTATCTAGCATGTTTTCTTCGATGTATTGAACGGCTTTTTCTGCATCTCGGATGGCATAAACGGGATCATTCGGATCACTAAGTAGTTGTTGTGACCAACCTTTTAATGTAGGCTGCATTATTTTCTTGTTCAGCTCGTTCCAGGTTATATGTTCCATGGAGTAAAGCGCTAGTAAAGTCTCGACTAATTCTTCACGAGCATAGACCACGCTACCTTTTCCACCTTTTGAATTACGATGTAATCGGAAGGGTGACCATATGCTATGACCAATCTCATGGAGGCAGTGGAGTATAGGAGTTCTGAGACCTTCCAATTCTCTCTGGCTACGAGATGAATTTCATCCTTACTAGGGATGTAGTAGTTTTTATCTACTTGGTCAAAGTGAATAGGAGCTTCGGGTTTTCCATTATATTTTCGATGAACTTATTACGTTGTTCTACTCGAACAATATCTTCCATGTCTCGACTCTAGTGGTGAAACTTTTTCAAAATTGTTCCGCATTAAATGCTTTATAGTATTGATGGACCCAAAATGTATTCCTGGATTCTTACTGAAACGTCATTAGAATTAGTGTTATCTGAAGAACGATTGGTAGAATGGTTTTACCGTGTCAGGGTCTTTATAACATTCTGGTGAAACTCAATAGAGAGACCCTTCTAGAGCCTTTTTAAGTACATAAATTGGAGCTAAGCCTGCATCCAATATATTTCTGGTTTTCTGCCTTCATTTGTGGAAATACTAACCATCTAGGATCTGTCCAACCATTTTTCTAGTGATGCCATCAGATGAATCATATTAGCTTTTTGAGTATCTCGTTTCAGAAATAGGGTTATATTGCTTCCGAAATATATAGCCTTTTTGCCACTCTGAGTGAAATTTGTATTTTGAATTGCATTGACAAGAATTTCTGCTGTTCAGTTTTCGTTGTTCCAGGATAATTTCTTCTGCTGTCTTTTTCAGCTGGAGCTTCTGAAGTTTGATTTGTTTACTATAGTTTCTAGTAATAGCCATGATAGACCTCCTAATTATTCAGCATCAGGTTGGTAATCTTCATTTTAGTAACTCAGGCATGTAATCTAAAAATTGCATTGTCTGCTTCTTCAATGGTGAATAGGAAAAGTCCTGGTCATGGAGCAATTCGCTGTTGCTATAGTTATTACTCACATCTTTTTCTTTCATAGAAACCTCCTTATATTATTTAAAAATTAATTGGTTAGATTTATCCTTATCCTTATCTTCAGAAATGGATTTTTGGTCTTTCATTTCTTTTTGGAGGCTATTTTTATGTTGATTGTCTCTTAAATTTGACATTAATATACCTTTAAAAGTTTGATACTCTTGCTTACTTAAAAGTTGTTGAGCAAGATAAAGGTTATCTGTATAGTTTGATAGATAGTAGGGCTTCAGCTCCTTGTAAGTATCTTGCGATGCAGGATACTCCAAGTCCTGATAATTATCTACGCTAGTTAAATTTACTCTATCGTTTAATTGGTTAGTTTTTAAATTAATATAAATATCTTCTTCGATATACTCCATATCTTTAAAGATAGATTTAATATGTGGATAACACTTATCTTGTGTCTCAGGTACAGACAGTGAGAAGTTATAAGTATCTGCTATATCTTGGATATCTCCATACGTCATAACACCAATAGGTGCCTTTTCAGGATTAAAGTTAGTAGGTAGGTGAGACGTGTTAATATCTTGGCCAAACTCTTGAAGATAATATTTTCTGATACTGAATTAATGGCTCAATATCCATATCATTAGATGCTGCTAACTCTTTTTAGCTCATCATAATGATCTAGATAATCATAGACACCTTGTTCTAAATTTGCATTGAATGGAAGAGATATATTAGTTTCATCACTGGACAGTCTAAAATCAGAAATAGAAGGTTCAAATGACATCTTTTCATCTATATGGTCCATTGTGGAGGTTTCAATACTTTCTTGCAGAAACACCAGTGTTTTTGTAGTGTAGTAATTGCATTAATTAAATCGTAGGTAAATGCTTGATCCTCAATTGTAATCTGCTTTTTGTTTTCAATGTTTTCAATGAAGTATTCTGCCATACTATAAGTAGATTCATGTTTGATTCCATTACCATTGATTTCACCCCAAAAACTCCTGGTCAATAGAATGTGTGTCTTAGTGTTTTACATCAAGTTCATCATAGGCACCACTTGCGAGCTTCTGATTGGTAGTAATATACTTTCCATCATCACCCTCAAAGGCCAATAATTTGACGTCTTTTTAGTGTCTTATCACTAGAAGCCTGTTCTATTGTACGCCTTTTGTAGCTTCTACAACGTATGAAAGCATCATAATCATATTTATAAATTAGCTTATGTACATCTTCGTATAAATCCCTGGTTAATTCAGTATTGTTTCCAAGGCCAATCTGCTTCTTTTTCTTCCAGGGCTGAAAGAATAGAAAGAGTAGCCTGGTAACTGGTTTCGTTATTAAAGATTGGTTATTTATAGTTCCTACAAAGTTGATGGATGTTTTTCATAAGTATAAGTCAACCTCCAATGCGAGAGTAGATATAAGAAAGTCTAGTAGATAACTTAAACTTTGTCTGAAGTATTTACTCTTATATCTGCTTTTAGGTTTTAAATATTCATAGTAGCCATCTTTCATCATAAGATTTAAAGAGAGTTGCGGGGCTATTTTTCATTTTTCAGGGTCGTGCCATAGTACTCAACAATTTTAAAATCCTTTTAAGGTAGGAGATGATGTTAAATTTTGATAAGTTGCTTCTAACATCTCAGAGTAATTAAAATGATCATTTTATCACTCATTTTTCCTATAATTTCTATAAGGTTCATGGTAAACTCTTCATCGTCCATTGGAATATTCTTAGTTCTTTGGATAGACTGTAAAATATCTATTGTAGCATAAAAACTTCAGCATTTCCTACAAACACACCATTAATATTTCCTATAAAAAGGTTGTTTAATTTCACTATGAAAAGACCTTGTTTTTCTGTATTTTCTTACTTTTTGAGAATTTTACTTCATAGTAATCTTTCCTTTCTTGTTAGCATTATTCAAATAAAACTCTGTATTATCTACAGTGTAAAATTCATTACACTGTAGATATAACTATAACTATTTAAGGCCCTTAAAAAGCATCTGTGCGTATTCGATACCTCGTTAATTTGCTTATCGCCTTTAAATTCACCATCTGGGTATCCATCTAAGACATCATTACCATGAAGAGTTTCAACGGCTTCTTTAGCCCAATGGTCTTTAGGTATATCAGGGAAGGAAGCTCGTTTAGCTGAAAGTCATAGTAGATAACTTAGATAATTGATCTTTCAATTGATTCAATTGATCTTGTAAGTTTTCATGCGAAGTTCATTGACTTCCCCTTTGGTAATTTTTGTAGTCAGATCCAGAACCAATTTTAAAAAGATAAACCGGCATTCCATGCACGATCATTAGGACTAATTGTACTTGCTAAGGAGAGCATAATATTTTTCATTAGGTCTAATAAATCCACCAAATGCAGTAGCTTTGCACCGTTATATTGGCCATGGGAAACAGCAAAAGATACTTTATTCGCTTCATCATAGTCTAATGGATGTAAAGCAGCTAAAGCAGATGCTGTAGCCGTTCCTACATTAATATCTTTTGTTAATTTTTGTTCCAATCCTTGAGATTGTGTATGTAACGTATCCATATTCACAACAGAAGTAGGATCATTAGGATTTGTTACAACACCAGTAATGTCACGGAGAATTTTGTTACCATGTTCATCTGTACCACGGAAATCTACATGAGTTGCTGTACCAGCTCTGTCAACGGTCACTGTTTTACCATCTGTTTTAATAAGCCCTTTTGGCGAGTAATTTTGAATGGCTTCATATACGGATTTACCATTGACAAGACCATTAGAAGATTCACCTTGACCAACAGTGCCAGTACCTAACTTAGCACTCCATTCTTTTACATTTTCGGCGGTTAAGTTAGATGCATTAGTATTTGCTTTAGAAGTAAGAGTAGAAGGATCAATTTGAACATTAGCTAATGCAGTATGTAATGTATCACCAGTTACTAAGCCTTTATCTCCAGCTTTAGCAGTACCAGTGCCTAATTTTTCGCTCCATTTAGAAGCATCCTCAGTAGAGATGTTAGAAGCATCCTTATTCGCTTTAGTAGCTAATTTCGTATCTACAGCATTGGATAATTCAGTGATTTTAGGAGTAGCACCTGTGATAGCATCGTTAGATACATTTACCTTATAGACAGTAGAATTACCGTCTGTACGGCTTTCTACGGAAGTATTTGTACCATTTTCTAATTTCACTGCCTCTTTGGATAAGTTACGGATTACTGTTTTACCATCATCGGTAATATTATCTAGTGCAGTATTAGCTTTCGCATTGAACTTAGAATCTAACCCATTATTAATGTTAGAAGTAGCAGTGTTGACTGCATTAGTAATAGCTGTATTAACAGTGCCACCATGTAACGAAACCAGTATTACCATCGAGTTTACCGTGCCAGTACCCTAATTTCTCGCTCCATTTGAAGCATCTTCAGTCGAGATGTTAGAAGCATCTTTATTAGCCTTAGTAGCTAACTTTAGTATCTACAGCATTGGATAATTCGAGTGATTTTTAGGGGCAATAGCACCTGTGATAGCATCGTTAGATACATTTTACCTTATAGACTGGTGATTACCGTCTGTCACGGCTTTCTACGGAAGTATTTGTTCCATTTTCTAATTTAACTGCCTCTTTAGATAAATTACGGATTACCGTTTTACCATCATCAGTAATGTTATCTAGTGCATGTATTAGCTTTGAATTTAAGAATCTAAGCTATTATTGATACTAGAAGTAGCATTGTTGACTGCATTAGTAATAGCCGTATTGACTGTGCCACCAGTGACAAGACCGAGTATTACCATCAGTCACCGTGCCAGTACCTAATGCAGTTTGCCAAGCAGTTTTATTAATTGCTCCGTCTTTTGCCTCAGCAACTTTCCATAACTGATTACCATTAATCGCTTCTTTAGAGTTTTCAGCTACTGTACCATCTGTTACATTCACTAATTTTCTAGTAGAAGCAGTAGAGCCAATAGATACTACATTATCTTCTGATGCTGTACTATCTTTACCAAGCACAACAGAGTTATTGGCTTTAGTAGTCACGTTTGAGCCTAATACAAAGGTATTTGTACCTACTGTATGGGTAGTGGTAGCATCACCAATAGTATTGTTATTACCGAATGCGTAGGAGTTATCCCCATAAATCGTATTCGGATCACCAAAAGTGCCTGCATTGTTACCAATCACAATATGGCCAACACCAACAGCAATAGATTTAGTACCTGTTACAGCAGACCCTTTACCGACTGCAATAGAACCTTCGCCAGTGACAATCGTACCTGTACCAATAGCAATGGAATTAGAACCAGTAGATAAGAATTAGTACCCAATAGCCATCGCATTTTCACCCAACATTAGTTAGATCATGTAGTGTTAATGCATTTTTAAGAGCATTTAATCGTTCCTGATTTTGTTGTAGTTCTTGAGATTTAGCTGTTAATTGTCGCATTAATGCTTCATATTGTTCCATATATAATAAGTCGGATGCATTAGGGATTAATACTTTCCCAGTTTGTTTTTAGCCCTGATCAGCAGAAACTTTTTAAAGCAACAATTTGTTTTTCCTTTTCGGCTACTGCATTTTTATTGATTTGTAATGCAGTTGCAAGATCTGATGTCAATTTGTCCGTTGTGACTCTGCAATATCTGTGATATTTTTCTTTTTCCACTCATTGTATTTGTTTTCTAATGTTTTAAGAGGTGTATTCCTATCATATGAAGCATTTATAGCATTATTTCTTTTATTGCTATATTTTTATCTAACCAAACTGTATTATGAGTATCTTCATATTGTTTTTGATAATATGTAATTTCATGTACTTTTTACAAAGTAATCTACTTTTTATCTAACTCTCAGATAAAGTTTTATCTTTAATATCTTGTGTTAATAATGGATGTTATTGTTATTAAAATATTCTCTAAAAATGATCTGCTTTAAACTTAGGGCCTGTTCTTTTAGCATCATTCCATTCTTCTTCAGTTGATAAATCTGTATTTAGTATTGTTTTCTTTAAAATGAGATCTTTAGTAGGTTTATTTTGTAATGAAGAATGCTACTGAGAATATATCGATTGAATATATTAGGTGTAATTTGCCCATTTATTTTGTATATAGTATATACTCACATAATTCTTGTAAATGCTAGTCATTTGATATCGAAAAGGTAAATCTAGACGAATATGGATTTTTGTTTTTCATATTCTTGAATAATCGACTCTATCATTTTATTCTATATCTATAGTATGATTTTGATACACTGTTTAGATTATTTCTCAAATCTCCCATAGCCTTATAATGTGCCTTGATATACTCTCTTATAGAAGCTATCTAATAGGTAAAATCTAAAAGGTACTTCTTCTTCAGTCATGCGCTTTCTGAGTGTAGCAGCTGCGGTTAATCCAGTCTTCAGAGTTAATATCTACACCACCAAGGCGATTGACAGCACCTAGACGGTTGTTTAAATCATCTAGTTTAGCTTGAGCGTTGCAGAAGAAACTCAGCAGAGTTAGCTACTTCTGTATGACCAGGCATTTTGTTTGTTTTAAATAGTCTTGATGTGCCTTTTTCTTTAGCTATCGAACTTGCTTAACACGTTCACCAGCTTCAATCGCTTTTAGCTTGTTCAGTACGGATGTTTTTGGGATTTCATTGGCCAAATTGGTAACTGCATTCTGAGCCGTAGAGATTTCAGCTAATCTCTGTCTATTTTCGTTCAATTTACCAGTAATGGTATCTTTTGTTTCGTTGCCACCAGTGGCCACTGCATTATTACCTACAGCCAATGATCCAGTGCCAGTGCAATAGAACCATTACCTCTAGCCCTTGCATTAGTACCTAACTCAAGACCAGAATCTTCTTTAATATTGTTGATTGTAATATCCCAATAATTGTTAGTGACACCATTTTCTGCAGTTGTAGTAGTAGGTGTAGTAGCAGTAGCAGAATCTGCTGCATATCCAATATGACCCACACAAGCAAGTGCTACTAACGTGGAGAAGTGCTAATTGTTTCTTCTTAATTTCTTAAAATTTTTCATTATGAATCCTTTTTCAAAATTTTATTTAAAACCTTTAAAAATTTCTTTTTGTTTCATTCGTTCCAGTATTCTTTTTATACATTTACAGATTTCTAATGACAGTTCTCTTTCTACTTTTAAATTTTTGAGAAGTTATATTTTTGTACTAATAAAAGTCATTTACTAATCAATTGATCAATACTGACGTTTAGTAGGTACGAAATCTTACATAATACATCATATTTTTGGTTCACGATTCTGCTTTCATAGCTAACATATGTCGAGGTGTATGGAATTTCAAGCGCTGATGCAAAATTCTTTAGCGAGTCATATATGCCCGCTAGTAATCTGTATTTTTTTAAATTATTACTAAAAAGATTCATTTGCCCCTCGTTATAGGTAGTGTTCCTTGATAAACTCGGCTTCCTTGTAGAGACCTTTATAAATCAACCATTCTAAGGTGAAGTTATCTATTTTCTTTTTCTTCAATTAGTTTGTTGAGGTAAATTTGGTCGCTTTTTATCTGTGGATAAAACAAAGGCAGCTTCTATTGGTTGTAGAGCAAGATCGAATACACGGTTTCCTTTTTCAAAAGAACTATAGTAGTATTCATGGCGCTCTTGGTTATCTAGCTTGGAAATGATGTCAATTTGACGTTCATTACAACCAAATTGGTGGTAATAATTACGTATTTGTTCGTTGACTGCGTTTTTGATTACGCAAATAAATTCTATTAGGGCAGTTTTCCAAGATAGTAGCTAGTAAATCTGGTTTAGAAATAATATCTGCTAAGTTCTGAGTGGCCACGATAATTGATGCATTCTTTTTACGTAAGTCTTTGAAGTATTCTCGAGTTTTTATCTCTGAATACAGGGTTATCAAAGAATAGCCAACATTCATCCAAGATAATCATAGTAGGGGAGGGCTATCTTCTTTTAAAAGCATTGTCAATCTGATGGAATAGATAGTCAATGGTAGAAGGAACGATCGCTGGAGTACGCATTACTTCTTCCATTTCATAGACCTGCCAACGTCCAGACCCTTTAATATTAGAGTGATTATCAAAGAGGGTCCATAAGGGCCTTCCATGGTTAATGCACGAAGGCCAATACGAATATCGCTATCCTGCACCAAATCACAGAAGTTAGAGATGGTGCGCTTGTCTTTGGAAACTCTGCAAGAGATAATAGGGCTTTTTTGATCGTATCTTTGGTAGATTCAGTTACTTCAAATTTACCTCGATCTAAGAAACCTGCTAGCCAATCAATGGCCCATACACGTTCGGTAGGAACATCTACGTTCTCTAGTGGTTGGAACGATAAATCAGATTTGCCACTTGCTGATATATTGTAGAAGTTACCACCAGCTGCATAGGTGGTAACACGGCTTGATGCCGCCTTATCGAACACGAAAATACGGCTATTTGGGTACTTCATAAAGTGAACTTCTAATGTGTTCAGTAATACAGATTTACCAGAACCAGATGGACCACATACAAGGGTATGAGCTAAAGGCTCCGTTATGGAGAAAAGTCTAAATTGACTATTATAGGAATCTGTATATAAAAGAACTGGCCCTTTAAATGGTCATTCCATTTGTCACCTGACCACTGTGCTGTGGTCGGGGCTAAATGACAAAAATTTGGGGAACTAACCATATTTCTACGAATATTGCATCGTGGACATCCTGGTAAGGAGCCACGCCATGCTTCCATGGAGTTATCTGTTTCAATATACCCAGTAAATTCTAACTGGTTAACGATAGATAAGACGTGACTAGCTATTTTTTCTACAGTAGAAACATCGTTAGCGAATACACAAAGTGTCATCGTGTAGTAGCCTTGCGCAATCATACCTGTACCCAACTCTTCGATAGCAGCAGTCACATCATTGGCTTTAGAAAGTTCTGTATCGTCAATCTCTGCATCGTTGACTTGTCGTTTAGTAGCAATGGCCCCTAATCGTGAACCAACACCAATAGCCTGGAATTTTAAGTCTTTTCTTCGCTGAATTAAAAACTTTTTGGCATCATCAGTGCCAATACAATGCCAACGACTTGTCCAACGATATTGAATATTTAAGGCGTTTAGGGTATCTAATAATCCAGGAATAGTACTAATAGGGAAACCTAATAATGTGATAACCCGCATAGGTTTAGTACCTAATTGAGGTTTTAATCCCCCAGTAATAGAGGCATCACTAGGGTATTCGTTTAGGTATTGCAAAGGGTTATATTTAACCCTATGCATCCGATCGGAGATTAAACTATGTAGGAAAGTAGTAATTTCATCAGGGGTCGAGCAAAGCAGAAAGCTCTTTGAATATACTTTTAAGCATTAATGCGAACTGATTGACCCTGTGGATAAATTCATCAGTTACTTCTTTATAAATAGCTAAATCATCTTCGATGGATTCACCTTTGTTTTACCATTAGTAACAAAAAGCAGACGTTAATCTATGCTTTGTTTTACTTGGAGGTTCCATATAAATAGTGAAGTAGTAATCACTTTCGTAGAAGTGACCACTTTCAAAGTAGGTTGCTTTAGCATCTTCAATGGCTTGAAGTGTTGGGTTAGGCATAGTGGAGCGTTCATAATCGTGGCTCGGATGTCGTTGAGCTTCGATATATAAAATATATCCAGAAGGAAGCCTGCGCATCGCATTGTTAATGGCCGCGTTATAGGCAATCAATTCTTCAGGTGTAGCAGAGCTGTATCTAAACCACGAAACTTAAAGATGGCCATCATAGAATGGTCATGGTTATGCACGATACCATTTGTTTCATCAATGTAAGCCCAGGGAATCATATAGGATAGGCGAGGGTGTTCTTGCCAAATCCCATTCTTTTGGGAATAAATTCTTGGGTCTACCTCTTTTTCTTGTGTTTTAGAATTGAATAAAGAGAACAAGGGAAACCTCCTTTGTTTATTAATAGTAGTGTTTTTGTAAACACTATTTTTAGAATGACTTTGTAAAAATTCAGGATCCTGATTGGTTAGCTGTAAAGGCAGGCAATATAGGCACTAATGCCAAGGATGATGGCAATTAGTGACATATAGGAAATCTGAAAGATTACTACTAGCATAATCGTTGTTAAGCTAATAGCGAATAAGATTGGTCGAGCAAGCCCATCCATAAGACAGGCTCGGCGACAGATTTATGAAGGGCACTTCAAATCCTTCTGGAATCGTATCTTTCATAGGTTTTACCTATAGACCAATCATCATGCCAGAGCTTTTGCCTGCAGTCCATAAATAGTGCAAAAATTGGGCCTAAGAACATAATGATGCCCTACACCAAAAGCAGGCATATAGAATTTTTCCAAGCGATCCGCCAGCATTACCTTTCATCATAAGGAATGCAGCGGCGCCAATAAATAACCCTCCGACTACCAAGGCAAAACGGGCCAGTCATGAAATCAATAAGGCTAAGAAAAACCAATAATTGGAATATCGAACTTTACGGTTGAAGCAGTTGCTGTATTCACCAGCGCCATTGATTACTGAGGTAACATCATTAGCAAAAGAATGAAGATAAGAATTAGTAAGAAGGAAAGCCGTGAGTCCAGCTACCTTCATTAAATAAGCATTTTGAATTTTTTTCTTTCACAAGTTGTAATTTATCTTTCATTAATATGTTCCTTTTCGTGGAATAATATTTGTAATATACGTATTTTTCTTCAGAAAAAGATTCGACTTCAATAATTTCATTGACGATGCGACCACGTTTACCGTTACCTAAATCGGTATGTGCACGATCGAAATAATCACATCAATGGCCTCTCAATAATCCTCTAATATCACCAGATGAATCGGGGTCTTCCTGGGCAAGGGATTTAATACGACTAAGACCACTCATAGCGCTATTTGCATGGACGGTACATGCACCGCCAGGATGGCCTGTATTCCAGGCTTTAAGCATGGTATAGGCGCATCCATCTCTAACCTCACCAATTACGATACGATCAGGAGAACGGCGCATACATTCACGTAACAAGCGGGTCATATTGTATTTGATGGATTTTTCTGAGTTCGTTTCTTGCTTTGTGAACATAGGGGAGTAGTCACTAGCAGGGCATTGTAACTCTGGTAAGTCCTCTAACGATATGATTCTGTGGAAAGGGCTTAACCTTGACATAGCCTCTAAGATGGCATTTAAGAAGGTAGTTTTACCTGTGGCAGTACCACCAACCACTAAGATATTTTTACGAAGAGTAACAGCATTTTCAATGTAATCTTTGTAATTTTTCAGTGATAGTTCCATTTGCTACATAATCGTCTAATGTAAATACAATAGTGGCTCGTTTACGTATGTTAAATTCAGGAGTTTTAACAATAGGAGGTAACTCACCTTGGAAAACGGTAGCCCGTAGCCTCGTATTTCAGTCGAGATAGAGGGAATATCTTCATTAACGATTTTATCGGCTTGTCCTGCGATTAATTCAATAATGGCAGCTCTTTGTTTATCTGTTAGGTAAATCTTGGTAATGACTTTGCCTTCAGTACCAGACAGATAGCGAATATACCCATCTGAATTAACATAAATCTCCGTGATGTCACCACGTTTAAATAAGGTAACGAGTTCATTGCCTAGAACAACATCTAAGACTTCATTCCTCGATATTTGTTTGTGCCGTCATCATCTACCTCCCTCTTCATGTTCGTCTATATCTGTATTTAATGCATACATGAAGTCTTCTCGAAGCGTTTCAGAGATTGTGTTGTCTTCTAAAAAGGTTTGGTATCTTTGTAAATAATCATCAACCGTCTGAGACCTATTGGTTTCTAACTGCTCTTTAGCGGATAGAATGGCACCCACTAAAATTGACAGGTTGTTAATAGGGAAACCTAATTGTTGAATGATATATCCAATGTGGCTTAACTCCTGGTTATGTTTTTCGTTTAGATTCCTGGCGTTTTTCTTTTCGTAAGATTTCTAACTTTCTTAATAAAGCAGCCTCATCTTCCATCAACTTAGATAGTTTTTAGAACTTTTTGAATACTTTTCTGAGAACGTTGAATAGATTGCATCGGTAGGATAGTAATCACCTCACTTTTTATATTGTTGTCATACATAAAAGTAGTGGAAGAAGTTTGAGCTGTTTGTTTACTCAATAACTCTTCTCGTTTTGCATTTTGCATTTCGTACAGGATCTGTACGTATCACATCACTAACTATAGGGGCGTTGATGAGTTTTTCCAGGTAATAATTGTTTTCGTAGTATTTAATCTTATCTGTCAAAACTGGAGGAGACCCTGATGCAATGATTACTCCTGATCTTCCATTCGTTTTTAACTCATCACCCAGTCATTAAAGATCTCAGCCATTTGACTGGTAGAAGTACTGGTATTACCAATTAAGCGACCTGCATTTCTGGATTTTTGATTTAGTTTCGATGGTTCTTTTACCTAGTTCTGTTTCAGCATATTGAGCTGTATCATTATCGTTGGGTGCGTAAAATATCTTTAAATGACAGTTCATTAGAATTTGGTTGTCTTTGCCGTAAATTCCATTAATTTGGGGTAAACCCTGGTTAATTAAAAATACTTTCATGCCATATCCTGCAATATAGGATAGTGTAGCTGCAAACGATTGTAGATTACCTAGAGAAGAGAACTCATCCATTAAAAATAAACATTTATGCTTATAATTGGACTTTGCTTGACCATTTACATAGGGTACCTATAGATCTAGCGTGATGCCGTACCATCATTTCAAAGAATAGCCCTAAATATAGGGGCTAACCGTAATAAGTCTGATGGTGGTGTTACTAGATACAGTGATACAGGCTTTTTGTAATTCATCAAAATCATCAATACAAAAGTCAGATACTGATGTGTTAGAAGCAAGCAATGGATCTAAAATATTCCTTCAAGGCTGTATTAGCTGTAGAAACGATTGAACCTAATTCATTATCTGGCTTAGATGTGATTTCAACGAAAGCCTGATAAATAATAGGATGTGTACCAGGCATTGAGTTAAGCGAAGTGGAATTAGGATAGATAGCTCTTAAATCCTCTTGGGTAAAATGTCTTGTTTCATAGCTGCAAGTTTTTGTATTCCATTCCACAATATCAATACCTTCTGGGGGTACATGTTCATACATCACTAAAAGTTTTAGCAGCTTCTACAAACCCTTTAGCCGATTGTTTATACATACCATCTTTATCTTGTTCTATGACAATACTAGATTTTAGAAAGGCTGCAACGCTATATAGAGTAGGTGGAGTAGGGTAGTTCTCTGGATCTGTATAATGTGCGTATTTTAAATGCAATAAAACAGTCATAATGACGTTTGTTGCATTTGCTGTCCAGTGATCGGGTTTCCCTTTACCTTCATAATCCGCAATGATAGAGGCCAAGTTTTGGGCCATTGAAACTTCCATTGGTGTACCAATAGGAATTTCATCAAGCGGGTTCCATCTAGCCGATGAACCATCGTCACTAGTGGGTTCAAACTTAATGGCTACATGCCCCATTTTTCTTACGATATCCAGCCGTAACACCCCAGTTTTCTGACTTTATATCGTTGACGATAACGCTACTTTTCCAACTACCTAGTAGTGTTGGAATAATCAGGCCGACGCCTTTTCCAGAACGTGTAGGAGCAACAACAGCTAAGTGCTTATTGGAGTTATCTCGTAAATAGAAATGAGGCAATTTTTATAAAGTTTAACTGCCAATTTGTAGAAATAATCATAGAAAATATGTTGGTGTCCAACGATATTTTTGATGTCAAACTTAGGCGGATTTTTTAAGATAGGCCTGAGCTTGCTTTTATTTTTCATTTCTAACTCTTTTCTTCGTTTTGGATCTGTATTGGCATTATATTCTTCTAGCCATGCGTTGATTTTATCAGGAATCCGATCTAATACTTTATCTTGTTTTTCATCAAATTCCATCTCAGCATAGGCTACTTTTTCATTTTTCTTTACCTCTAAACGTCTTAGTTGTTTTGTTAAGCCTCTTTTAAAGGAAGAATCATATAATCCAATTGTCACGCCAGAACTAGAAATAAGGTTCATCTTTAATAGATCCTTATAATCAGCCCAACGTGCCGAACCATGTGAAGTTAGCAATGCTTTAGGCTTTAATAGTAAAGCAATGATAAAGATTAAGAATAGTCCAAAGCCAATCCACATAATGGCGCTAGTAAATAAATAATTAGCTTGATGATAATACATAAACCAGGTAATGATTTTGAATGGATGATACCATTGTATGGAATCAGTGACGATAGTAGGAGTACCTAAATAATAGGGATCATTATAAAGTGCTTCTACTACGGAATTGGTTGCTTGTTGCATAGCCCAAAGCATAATAGATGAATAGACTATGTACCTCATGATTATCTATACTCCGAGGTATATTCAGGAATCGAAATATCTTGAGTGACAAATAAGCTAAATTCTTTACCAGGTCGAATCTCAATTGTAATTTGATTTTTGGGCCGATCGTTTGACTAAATCAGAGATGACGTCTTGAATTTCTTTTACACCACCAGAAACAGCTTCTTGGCCAGGGCTACGAGTATCTGAACCACCTGTATTGCCTGTAGCAGATTGTGCAATAGCACTTACCATAGTTCCAAATACAGCGGTTCTTAATAAGTTACCAGTATGGGAATCATAGATGTCTTTTAAACCAGGCATTCCTGTTCCATCAATAGCTGGTAAATTAGGTAATGTGATGCTATTACCATTCGGTAAAATAATTCGATTGAACGTAACACCTATTCGTTTAATTCCTTTACCACCAGCACCACCCGCTTGGCCAATAATTTTTGAACCTTGAGGTATTAATAAGTGGGTTCCAGTTAAACTATCATAAATGTCTTGACGAACCACAGCGACAATTTCATTATTAGGAATGTCTGTAGAAATTCCTGTTAATAATGTCGCTTGGATAACACTTCCTGCATGTAACATATGAGATCCTAAAGTATCTGCTGTAGCATAGGATTCATTTGTGTAAATAGGCCTTGTGTTTTGTGTGTTAGTATTGGATATATTGTTTGATGTAGTAAGGCTTTGGTATTGGTTGACCTTGTGCTACAGCAGATGCAATTTTAAAAGCAATAGGAGCCATATCGATGGCTTGCTTTTTCCTTCTGTATTTTCTCCATATCTTCTTCGTTATGAGAAGTAGAGGTACTCATAGGTGTAGAAGTATATTCTACATTCCTTACAGTTGCAACAGGGGTATGTGTATGACCATGTGCATCAATATTAGATGGTGTATCTATATGAGTGTGCTCATCAGCGTGACTATGGTTATGGTTATTTTTGCGTTTTCTCCTACTTCACGGTAAGAAGAAGATAAATTAGCAGCAGGATTATTTGAAGAATTAGCGGTAGCAATAGGAGGATCTGGTGGCTTAGAATTTGGAGCTTGTGATAATTGTTTAAAGCCAAACACTCCACCGCCAATAGCAGCTACAAATAGAACTGTAAATAAGCCAATTCTTTTTAAAATTGAAACTACTGCCTCTATCTCGATCAAGGACTTCATTTTCATCAAAATAAAAGTCTTCTTCTGTATATTTTTGGCTTCATCTTCCGAAGTATTTAATGCTTCTGTAGTAGTATCAACAGCAGTAGTATCTTGATCAGGCAATGCCCCTTCAGAAGAATTTACTGGGGAACTATTATCTGGTACAGTTGCATCGGTAGAGGATTGAATCATCGTAGGAATAACTGTTGTTTTGTTATTGTCGTCCATTCACTACCTCCTTATTTGGCGCAATATCAATATATTTATTTTTCCATACATTAGGCGAGCTTTTTGTAAATACTCTATCAGCAACTAAGTAGGAACCAATCACACGATAGTTAACCAGCGTTAGTGAGTTATCATCTTCTAAAATATACAAGGTTGGATAATTGTACTTAGTTTGAGATGAAACTTGGATATACGTTCTAACGGCATCATCATAAATTTCAGTAGGAATTAAATCTTTTGGAACGTTATGATTTTTTAGTTGATACCGATAATTTAGTTTCTTTAATTCCGTAGTGCCTGTGCTAGACGTTTTTGTATGGGTATCTAAAAACTCTTTCTCTTTTTGTCTTTATAGACTGGGCGTAATAATTCTGCTTGCCGTTGCTTTTCAATATCCTCTGGATATGTAAAAGAGACTAAACTATAGTGATCTGTACTTCGTAATGCTAAGTGATAGGTGTGGTTGTTAGTGTTAACAATAATATTAGTGCGAATGCCATCTTTTAATGGTTTAATGTACAGATGTGGAGTACCAGATACTGTAGAGGTATCAATTAACCACTGGAGAGTATCACCACCTCCGATATACTGAATGGTTTCACCTGGATGTAGTGCTACATCGGCAATATAGTTTTTGCTTGTATCAATGGTGTAGACACTTGTTGAATGATATTCATATATGGATGAGGCACCAAGTTCTTTGGAATCATGCATATGATACAGTGCTTTGGGTGCATCAGCAGCATGAGAGTGAGGCTAAATGAAGTACAAAGTGCTACACAAAGAGGGGATGTATTTCTTCATATTCATTATTTTTCTCCTCCAGATTCCTTAGTTACACCTAAGTCAATGATGTAAATACCAAGTGGATTTACAAGAATTTGTTCTTCCTTAGTAGGAGGAACTACTTGAATGGAGAATAACCCTACATAGTTAGTTGGCTTCGGAGATTTTGTACCATTTAAGTTGTAAGTATCTTCGCTCCAACGAACTTGATAGGTTGAATTTGTACCAGGTTGTTTTTGAATGGAAGTAATGGTAGTTTGTACTGTCATTTTTCCAAGTTTGTTAGTTGGATTATCTTTGTTGATAAAATCGGCATACTTATTCATAGCCTCTGGAGTAATGAAAGGCCTGAGCATCGTCCCAATTTCTCTTAAATTGAATAGGATCAAGTGGTACGGTTCTTGAATGTTCAATAAATTTAGATAATGCATACTTGATTTCTACTTCTTGTGGTGTGTAGTTTGTTACTTTGATTTCTCCGCTAGTATCAATAGCGCCTGATGTTTGGTTGACACGTACTACATAGGTCTTTGAAGTATAGCTTGTTACAAATACTACGGTTGAAATAACACAAATAGCTACAAGTACTAAGTAGAGAATGTTCCTTTTATGGGCTATATCTTTTTGATACGCCAGGTTATATAAATCGGAACTAAATTTTTGATCCACCGCCTTTTTTCGATGGATTTTAGTGGATCCCCTTTGGGAAAGTTACTGTGAACTGGATCCATTTAATCACCTCCTTGCGTAGAGTATATCACGGTTATATCCTGTTTGTATATATAAATTTATATCGAAAATGATATTTTAAATACATTTTTTAGGTATATAAAAAGTATATCTTGAAGGAGGTTATATCTCTGTGATATGCTTAGGATATGAAAAATAATCTGAGTGCAGTAATTACATTTCTCTCTTGACCAGGTCAAAACGAGAAATGATTGCAGTCTGTGACACTGAAATAAGGGGTCACTTGCCAGTGACAAAGAAAAATTTACAAACTGTAAATTCTACAAGAAACGAAAGGAGGTGCGATAATGAGTAGCTGCCATCTTGAAAAATACACCACATGCAAAATCTCGTACGGGTGATAAAATCAACACATTGACACATATGGAATACATTACTCGTGAAGGCAAATATGCTACTATGTCGCACCGAGAAGAGGATCTTGTGTATACATCATCTGGTAATCTACCTAATTGGGCTGAATCTACCCGTGAATTTTGGAATCAAGCTGAAATTCATCGTAGAAAAATGGCAGAGCGTACAGAGAAATTCGCATTGGCTTACAAGAAGAATTATCCTTAGCTGAAAATATTGCTTGTATTGAAGAGTTTATGGATAAGATGGGAATTAAGGACCATCATGTATATACCTATGCAATCCACGATAAAACCGCAATGTTTGATGAAGACCATAGAAATATCCATGCTCATCTTATGTTTAACGAAAAAACAAGCCGATTATGCAACAACAGAGAGTCCTGAACAATTCTTTAAAACGATTTACTGTTAATGCTGATGGTCATAGTGTACAAGGACTACCTGTAGATAGATATTGGAGTACAGAAGAATCTACTAGAGATATGCGTGCCACATGGGAAGATATTGTGAATCGTGCATTTGAACGAAATGGCTTAGAAAGAACGCATTAGTATGAAGACCTTAAAAAGCGCAAAAGAGAAGCACTTTTAGAAGAGGGAAAGTATGAAGAAGCTGAATTATTAAACCGTACGCCAGCAGAGCACTTAGGCAATGCAGCAAAGAACCCTAAGACAAGAGAGCGCATCAGAGAAATGATGAATGAATTAGAGTATGATCAGGAAGAAAATCTAGTAGATGTAGTAGGGGCTACTACTAGTGGAGGCAATCCGTTCAATGAACATACAATTCATGATAATACTCAAAAATATGGTAGAGAATGAATTTGAATTAAAACTACAAATTTTTGCGCATGATGCCGTAATCCGTAAGTTGGCCAAGGAAATCCAAAAAGAACGTAAAGCATTATTACAAGCGAAAGAAAATGTAGAAAAGTTGAAGATAGAGCAGTGGATTCTTCTGTAAAAGTAGAAGAAAAACAGCTAATATTGTAACTGTAGATGATATACTAGTTGGCCTAGAAGAACGTATGATGAGTTCTTTGGAAAAACAATCTGACGTTAGCTAAAGAATATGCTAGCGAAGAAGGAAAAGTTATTATCTCCACGAGAAACATATATTGCTACGTATGATGCAGTAACAAATGGAGAATATACCAAGCATAAGCAAGCTATGCATGATTCTAAAAATGGTATTAAAAGGCAGCTGAAAAGAGATCTAAAAATTAGGGCTTAAAAACGAGTATGCTCGTACCCAGGAATTTATGGCACTTACTGCAACAAAAGAAAAAGCACGGGAAGAACGATTACGTTCCGTCCGTGCTGCGTTAGCATGCCGTCATGAAATTAGAATGTCGAAGGAATTACCTAAACAAGCTGCGATCGTGTATGAAAACGAAAATGCAATACGAGATACAATGAAAGATTTGCAAAAACAAATTGAAAAAGAAAATAGAACCTACATGTTGTATAGTAAAAAGCAGATGAACTTTTACCTATACCAGGTGATACTGTATTGTTTACAGAGGCTATTCCTAGAGAAGTTAGGAAATTTGATAAACTATATGGTGTGATTCCATTGAAAGATTTTACCTTCTATCTCTCAAAATAGAGAAACGAAGCATGGAAAATATAGGGATGAATATATAGTCATAGATGGTCAAATTCCTGATAGAAACAAACCAATACAAGTAGTACGTGCTATTAAAGTTCGTGATGCAGTGGTTGATGGAAAAGCTCCAGAATATGAACTTACAATCACACCAGAAACTTCAAAAGAAGGGCGTGAATACTTTAAAATTACATCAGTCAAAGAAACACATGTACAAGTTGCCTTGCATCAGTATAGATCTTATAAGAAGAAAGATATTGGCGATGTTTTGCATAAACTAAAAACGTACCCCTATGAAGGCATCTGAGTTGCCTCAACCAAGTACTCGTAGAGGCTATAGAATACATGCAGTAAATAACAGTACGAAGAGTTTTATTAATAAAAGTGTTAACTCAATAGTAGCTGATGGTACTGGTGGACAAAGACAAGGCTTGTGGCGTGAAGAAGAGGAATATAAAGGTCATGTATCTGAGATGCAGCAGGTAGAAGAAAAAATGAAACAAGGGTGGAGTTTGTAAAGTAATTGTGATATAATAACGGTAGCTAAAATAACAAAGAAGTATCTAATATTGATACCAACAAAAAAAGCACAGGGTTGCCGCCCTGTGCTTTTTCTTCTGAAATCTAAAAATAACGACTTTGGCTAGTCACTACTTACGATTACCATCTAGCCATTTGCAAACATAATAGCTAATTACATTTGCCATGATAGTAACGAATAACAAAAATAGAAGTTCTAACATTAATACCACCCCTTTCTGTCACACAGATTGGGTGATAGTGACAATTTTATTATAGCAGATTTTTCTTTCATAGAATATATAAAAAGCACAGAGGGCAAAATTCTGTGCTTTTTGTTATGTAACGATACTTTCTTGAAGTTCAATTGTTGTAGTAAGAGTTTTATCTACTGAAGCCTTTAGATCTATCTTTTGTTGTCCTAGGAATTGTCTTTTTGTATATGTTTTCTCGTTTCTATCCAGCAGATCGTGATATTTAATGGCTTGTTTTTAGATTGACACAATAAGACTGTTTTTCTTTACTTAATGTATTGTTGATTGATTGTTTATAAAAAGATTGTGCAGTATCGTATATAGTATTTTCTAATTTATTGATAGCCCAAAAATTCCTTTTTCAATAGTATACCATAATCATAATCAACTTTATTTGAAGATTCCAAGTAATCACTAATTAAGACTTTTTACTTGTGATTCAGGGACAGGAATCATTTTTTCCAATTATAACATTACATAAGTGGTTATTATTGTCGATCTAAAAATTTTTACACTCAGTCGATTCTTTTCAATGTTTTTGTCGTTTTATTTCACGTTTAAGGTTCTCTGGGTCCTAAATCATTAGGAAGTCTTTTTAGCGGAAGATAGTGGTGCAAAATATAATCTGTTTTCTATATTTAAAAATAATACCTAGATAAGGACGAGTGCTTTTTGTCTTTGGTTGAACGTTGTACTTGGTTGTCACTTTTTGTAAAAGGGCTCATGTAATCTTCATTTAATCTATAAAAAGTTAAACATAGGCTTTTTATCCATATAGTATTCCTCGTGATAAAAAGAAAAGCCGAGATTATTCTCGGCTAAGATAGTAAGAGTGAAAGTATATTCATGGTGGGGCGCACCATACTTAACGACTCGCTCTTTTAAATTGATAAAAATCAATTCATGGTGGGGAGCGCACCATACTTAACGACCGCTCTTTTAAATTGACAAAAATCAATTCATGGTGGGGCGCACCATACTTAACGACCGCTCTTTTAAATATACTTCTGTACAAGCATAATACCATATTGAAAAATAACATGTCAAATATAATTTGCAATATTTTTATATTTTTTTGATATTAGGTAATTTTTAATACTGTATCACTTGGATGATAAATGCCCTAGTAAGAGCAATCTATTGGGAGTTACTTAACTTTGTTTTTCGGATTAATACTCTCATTTCAGCAAGTACAATTGCTTGGGCTTCTGGATCTAATCGTTCAAATAATTGTGCAGCATATGCTTCATCTATTCGTCCTGCTTTTTAATATTGCAGTTTGTAATATAGAGTTAGAAACCATTTATGAGTGATGTAGGTGTTGTATTTAGTAGTAGTAGCTATTTTATGTAATAACTCAGCTGTATCTTGATGATGCAAGTAACTTTGTAGCGGGATGTTCTTTCGGATAGATAACTGAGCTAGCTCTATACAAAGGTTAGCGACTATATTTTTGTTGCTGTGCCAGGGTAGATAGAATATGAGTTGTTAATAGATCAGGGCTAATTTCTGAAGGGCGCTGGTTACATCTGGTTCCTCCTCAGTAATTAAGTATTGCACAGATACGCTTAAAAAGTTAGCAATATCTGATAAGTATTTGGTAGGCGGATCCGTTTGGCGGGATTTCCATGAAGATACCGTTCCTTGAGTGACATTCAGATGCGCTGCTAAATCAATGATTTTTTAAAACCTCGTTGATCTAGCAAATACTGAATGCGGTCAATGATAGTCATATATTTATCCTTGTTCAAAATTCAAAATAATACAAAATTGCAAATAAATAGTGTTTAAATATTAAAAAAATGTTATACGATTGTTAAATCCTCCATAAGTGAAACTACATGATGTGTTTGTTCTGCATCCAATTTCTGATAGTATTCGTTAAATATATCGTTGTTAGGTTCCTCGTTTGAGGTATGAGCTAACAATTCTTCTATAGACATATCTAAAAAAATAAAGCAATTTGAGATATATACTTTGTTGGGATCTGTACCCCGTTGTTTCCAACTCGAAACAGAACCTTGAGGAAGATTGAGAAACTCCGCTAAATCTACGATTTTTAAGCCTTTTGTCTTTTAGTTTTAAAAGATATAAGATGATAAATTCATTTTTCTCCATAGCAACGTTATATTATGTTGACAAAATATAACAAAATGAATTATATTTTAAATAAGAAATATAACAGTATTTAATTTTTGAAGGAGATTATATATGCAAACTACAATTCCTACAGCATTAACCATCAGAAAACTTCTAAGGTTAAAAGGTATACCATTCGTAAACTAGCCATGGAATTAGAACGAAGTACAACAAGCGTTCATCGAGTTATTTATGGAGTATCTCGATCCCTCCATATTGAAGGTAGAATTTCTGAAATTCTTGAAACAACACCTAATTTATTATGGGGTTACAAATAGCTTTATAGCATGATTATAGCACAAAAAGATAGTCAGAATAAACTTTAAAATGTGGAGAATATTATGTATGGATTCAATTAAAATAGATAATTCAAGTTGTATTTTTGTAAAGATTAGTATAACGGTCTTACTAAAACAGAAGAAATCTGGAATGGCATAGGTCTTGTAATTGATGGGCGGCTAATTTGTGTTGCTGAAAGTCCAGATAAACAAATTACAATTCAGTGTGGAATTATAGGTGAAATATGGCTAGATACTACTGGATTAAACTGAAAGACACATTCTTTCAAGATAAGCATATGATTACGCAAAACTACCTGAGGGGCAGATTGCGTAATAGCATATGAAAATGATGCTGCTAGTACAAAAACAAACGGCATCATTACACTTGATGGAATCGAGGAAACACCAGCTGAAGAAATAGCTCTGATGATTGATGAGGCCAAAGAAGTATGTCAAATGACCATGGCATATGGGATAAAGGTTGGATTTGATCCAACAAATGGATGATCTGAGCGCCTGTAAACTTTTGCAAGTTGAACAATTTAGCTTGATTCAGAAACCGATGATGCAAGTAGAAAACGAGAAAATCGCTTTATTAAAAATAATCTTTTATTACCAGAGCCCCAAGAGGCATCATTTAGGGATGAAAAATTTAGGGCTAAAAATTGGTGTAAGAAAAATATGGAAAATATATCTGCTATTGAAATATCAGATAATGAAAATAATACAGTGTATGGAGGATATTACTATTTAACTCTTCGTAAAAAAACAATGGATATTGCATGGACTGTAATAAAAAGGCTAGCAGAATGTGTAGTTTCGGATATTGGAAATTTACATGATGAATCTTCATTAATTGCAATGTGCTCTATATGTCGTGAAAAAGATAGATACGAACCCGTTACGAAACAGTGACACACTGTTACGAGATGTTACGTACCCGTTACGAGGTGTTACGGAACCGTTACATGACAGTTACAAATTAATGACTTTGAATAATCAAGCTGAAAGTCTGGAAAGTGTTGGTATGAGTGGATTCGTTGAACCCGTTACGAAAAACGGAAAATGTCCGGACAAATTCCTAGATATAGATATAGAAATAGATACTTATAATTCTAATTATAATTCTATTTCTACAGCACATGAATATTACTCTTCTAAAAATTGGGGTTTCCTTCTTCGGAAACACGTAGTAAATTATATTACCTGGAACAACAATATTCTTTTCAATGAAATGAAAGTAGCTATAGATATTGCTTGGAAACAAAAAGGGATCTCATTGGATATATTTCAAAAGTATTAGAAATGAGCAGCACGGCAGGAGGTAAAAGAACCTGATGGGACAGACAGACAAAAAGCAGCAAGAAAAACAACTGATGCCACAACAAAAAGGCCGCTTGATGGACCAGACTGGGAAAAATATCAAGCCAGGAGAGCTATGGAATACTAGATCAGTAGTATCGGAAGGTACAAAGGATAAAACCATTTAACTTTATCGTTTCCAATATATGAAAAACCGTATGTTGTTAGTAACGAGGTAAATGGAATTAATCTAAACTCGTTCTAGCGAAAAGAAGATTAAAAACAGGTATTCCTAAACGATACCAGGACAGTGACGTTACAAAATGTTGTAAAAGAGGAATACCTGACCAGACTAAAAGTCCATTTTTATGTTATATCGTATTACATAGACAATTCTACAAAATGTTCAAATTGCTGGGCAAGGCTTGCTACTAAGAGGTGATGTTGGCACTATGAAAACAACATTGGCTGTAGCAATTATGTATGAGGTTCTTGAGCTAGGTGGTACAGCATACTTTTATATCTATGGCCAACTTGATGGATCTCATTATATTCAGTAAGCCAGGAAGAACGTCAAAGTTTAGAAAATAAACTAAAGAATGTTGATTTATTAGTACTCGATGATTTTGGAAGTTGGAATATGATAAAAGGCTGGGTTTCAGTTAAAAATACGAGCTTTAATTAATTATAGATTTGATAATCAAAAAGTCTGTGATTATTACAACTAACTTGGGGTCAGATATTAAGAATTTATACTTGAAAGGAATGTTGGATCGCATCGAAGCAAGTTCTATGATTGTAGATTTTAGGGGTGATTCGTTGCGGGAACGATTCTGATCGTTTGATTCGTTGTGAGAGGGATACGGATGAATGAAAAACTTGATACCATCATATTTGGCAGCAGAAGATGTTATGGAACTTTTAGATATTAGAAGGTCTAAAAGCCTATTCAATCATAAGAAAAATTAAAATGTTGAATTAGAAACAAAAAGGGTTTATGACGATTCCAGGAAGAGTACCAAAAGAAATATCTATTAGAAAGATTTAAGTTATTAGAATCATAATTCAATTAAATGCATTATAAGGCGTATTTAAAACAATTTAATGTAAATACTCTAAGAACCCTCTAAGGGGGCTTATAGAGGAAATAAAACGAGATTAATTTAGATATTGTGAGGAGTATGACGCATGAAAAATGATTAAAAATGAAAAAGAGAAATGCAGATGAGCATTAGAAATAATTTAGGGGTATATTAGATCATCATTGGGATTTACAAAAACTCAATTTCGTGATGAGTTAGTAGAAAATTATTTTAATGTAGAATACTCAGGCGCATTTCCATCTATTCGTAGCCTTTGGAATTTAGCGGACTTACTAGATGTCAGTATTGACGAAATTATCGGAAGGGAAAAATTCACGCAAGTTTCTTTTAAAGAAAATTAAAAATTAGGCTTAAAACGCTGCTATGAGTATGAAAGAGGAAGGAAGATAATGGATAAGAGAGCAATAGAATTGATTCAAGAGAGTAATGACCGTAAATTAAAGTTTAAAGAAACGCTATATATAGTCAAACAACCAAGAGTAGTAGGTGTTGTAGTTGGGTTTATGATTACAATTATGGTATCATGGATGTATCTTGGATGGTTGAATATCGTCACAGCATGTCATGATACTTGCAATGCCATTGATTTTTGATTAGTATGCTTATGTATCGTGGTGTAATTAGTAAATCTGACGGATTTAAAAAGTTAGGAACTATTGCACAAGATATGGAGAAATATGGTCTTTTTAAAATTCCAATGGATTATGCTAAAAAGACTTGGTCAACAAATAAAAAGAAGCAACTATTAAGTGGATTATGAAGTATTGGAGGAAGTAGTAATGGCGGTATCCAAAGATAGTAAAACTGGTGTGTGGAGAGCCACTTTTATTACACAGATTGAGGGGAGAACGGTACGTAAACGTAAAAGTGGTTTTAAAACGCAAAAAAAGAAGCAAAGGCTTGGGAACATCAACAAATTACAGTTATGGAGCATTCTTGTGAGGGGTTAATCAAAGATTTAGCTCCAGTATATTTAGAAGCAAAGCAAAAATCGTTGAAACCATCTACATGTGTGGCTTATGCGTATACGTTTAATCGTTATATTATCCCTTATTTTGGCAATAAAAAGCAAATGAGATTAAGCCAGTAGATATTCATGAATGGCATCTCTATGAAAACTAATAGAGGAGTGACCGCTAATAATTTAAGAGAGCGGCACGTGGTTTTGTCTAGTTTTCTGAATTACTTGGTTCGCTTCTATGGATTAAAATCAAAACCCCGTGTAATTTATGTGGACCACCACCAGCAAGTACAAAAGCGGAAAAATAATTTTTGGACCTATGATCAATATATAAAAAGCAATGGAATGGGCAATACCATATGTGAAAGTGAGGTGAAAAATAATAGGCTTTACTAGGTCTTGCTTATTGGTTGTCAATATATTATATTGGACAGGAATGCGAATTGGAGAGGTAATTGCGCTACGATCTCAGGACATAGATGGCAGGTATAATTCATGTCACTAGAAATATGATGATGTTCAATAAAAATAACTACACCTAAAACTAAGAGTAGTATACGTGACATATATATATCTCCGACTTTGGAAAGCGAGGTTAAAATTTATAGAACAAATCCCTTATCATGATGAAAATGAATTGTTATTTGGTGTAAGCTGGAAAAGTGTATCAAACTTTCTATCAAAAATTTGTAAGAGTGCAGATGTACCAAAAAATTCGTGTTCATGATTTGAGACATTCACATGCATCATTTTTGATTGAAAAAGAATTATCCAATCATAGCAATTAAAGAACGATTAGGACATAAAAATATACAAACAACATTAAATATATACGGACATTTATATCCTAATAAAGATAAAGAAATTGCTGATGCACTAGATCAATACATAATAAAAATGACCATTTTTGACCTAAATTTTTAGGTTAAAATTTTTAGTCAAAATAACGTGGATTATATGGACAAAATAACCTAATTTTAAATAATATAAACCTATAAAAACTAGCTGATAGATAAATAATAGTATGGTATAATTTAAGTAATATACGTCTTGTAAATTGCTGAAAGGCAGGTGGTATCGTGTCACTATGGATGATTCTATTACTTGTGGTAGTAGCTTTCATCATAGCAATTCTATGTATTCCAATCACGTACAGTCTGAAAGTAAGTTCTCGTAAACCCTATGAGTTTGACTTCCGATTGCAGTGGATGTATCGTATTTTAAAAATGCATTTTGCCTATAAACAAGGCCATTCGCTGTTCAAAGAGGTGTATGTGTTAGGGTCTATGAAAGTGGGTTCTGCTCGCGATTATGAAGATTGGTTAAATCGTCGCGTTAAAGAAGAGCTAGATCCACTATCCTCGCAAATAGAGGATGAGGAGATGGACGCAGACTCTGTGCAAGAAGAGATGGATCCGTATCCATTATCTGGTTATGATGGACCAGAGCCAGTGGCATCTGTACGATTTGATGCGGATGGAAATGTCATTGAAGAAGTAGGAACTACCTCATCAACAGACGAACAAAAAGAAACGAAGGATACAAAAGATCTTCCCACATTTTGGTGGTGGAAACATGTATCTAATCCTAAGCTGTAGAAGCCTTGTTTATCGTAAGTAAACAATGTGCTGGTCATGCAAGTCCTAGTGTGTTTCGTTTTAGAGGGGATTTTGGGATTCCAAAACCATACGAAATGGGACTGATTACAGCGACTGCCTATAGTCTTTGTCCGAAACAAATGGAAGAAGTAAACTTCTCCTATACGGATTTTGCCCTATACAGGTAGTTTGAAGTAAAGGGACATATGCAATTAGGAGTGTTTGCTTTTTACGGAACTCAATTCCTTCTAAAAAGCAGTTCGAGAATGTCTAACAGATAGTGTAAAAAGCATTTTTACAGTATCGTCGTCGTAAAGCAAAGTGCAGTAAATTAAAACTTAGAAGTCTAAGAATCATAGGAGGTTGATGATGGATACAAAACTACAAACTTAAAAGGAAAATTTGGAAACCTTTATTTGAACAATTTAAAGAAAATGATCCGTCAGAAACTGTAGTAGGTGAGCCTGTACGTTTGGGCGATACTACGATTGTTCCTTTTGTAGATGTATCTCTTGGTTTAGGCGGATGCCAAAAAGCAGGTGGTGGCGGAGCAAAAGTTGAGCCAACAGCAGTACTTGTTATTAAAGGGGAGCGTATCGAGGTATTCAATATTAAAGGATCTGCTAAATATACTGGCTTTGATCGTTTAATTGGTATGGTTCCAGAAATTATCAGCAAATTACGAAAAGAAGAATATGTATATGTAAGTGAAGAGAAATAATTGCAAAACTATTCGCATAGATTTGTAGCTATTGATTTCATGTAATATTCATATACATGACGTATAGTAAAAGGGGTAAGGTAAGTTGCTAAATAACAACAACTTTGCTATACTAGATAAATAGATGAAAAATATTTCTCATAGGGAGGCTTATACATGAATTTAACTAAAAAATTGCAACATTAGGGTGCATTGGCTGTTATCGGTGCTTTCACAGTATCTAATGCAGCGAATGTAGGTGTTATTAACGAAGAAGCTATTTATACTGGTTATAATGGTTTTGGTGCGATCCAAATGCAAATTGAAAAAGTTGCGTGGTGAATATGGTCCAAAAATTACAAAACTGAATTCAATAAATTGAACAACTTCAAAAACTGATGCAGAAAAACAAGCATACTTTGATAAAAACGTCTGTAGTATCCAAGAAAAATACAATCAAGAAGAAGCAAAAAGTATTAGCTCCATTGGATACAAAAGTAGGCGAAGCTATCAAAGCTGTTGCAAATGAAAAATATTGATGTAATAGCTATGAATCCATCTTCCGTTGGTGCAGTAAAAGAAGGTAAACCAAGTTATCGACTTAACTCCAGATGTAGTAGCTCGTATCAACAAATAAGATATAATAAACCCCTAGGTCATGTAACCTAGGGGTTATTTTTATATATAGTATAGGTATTCTTTATGGTATATATGTAAGATATGAGTGTGGTAGTAAGGGAGGAAAAGATATATTAAAAAGAATGTTACTATTGGCTGTGTTGCTAATTTCATTAGGGAGTACGATGTCTTTGGCAACAAATCACTTGTATTATATGGGAACTATAGATGGGACATCATATTATATTGATCAAGACACAGTTCAGAAGTTTGGTACGAATGCCTATGTATGGGTAAAGATAGTTACTAACGAAGGTAGTGAAGTATGGGGGCATATTTTAGTTAGTCGCTATGGAATAGCTTATACTATTACTGAGATACGAGGAGATGGTGGGGAGCAAAAATTAGATCCACATGAAGAGTTTCGACCTATTGTACCTAATTCACCAATAGAAAAATTGTGGAGTTAATCTGGTAGGTGGACAAAAAAGGTGTGAACCCAATGCTAATAGTTAGCATGGATTCACACCTTTCTTTTATTTATGAATTAGGTTTACAATGAACTCGCTATCTTCCACCAATGTAGCTTGGATATAGTTGTTACCATCGAAGTGTAATACTTCGCCTGGTGTTAAGATATGGGATTCTGTGTCGTTATGAATACGTTTACTTTTGCCTTTACCACAGTGAAGATCACGTTAGCCCTCTGGGTGATTGTGTTTTTCCACTTTGTCACCAGCGACGCCGCCTTTTTCACGATTTTTGTAATTAGGGCCATCAAAAATTAAACCTAGTTCTTGTTTTACAGTTCCTGCCATAGTAGAGCCTCCTATTCTGAGGACTTTCACAGCGGTGAAAGTCAATACCAACTAGCGGTTATGCTGTTCTAATAATATAAAAAGGGTTTAGCTACTTAGCTTTTTGCAATTGTATGATACAGGAATGTCACCATCAAGGTTCACATTGAATGCGAAGTCCGGTGCTACGTGACTTACGAAAGCGCTGAACTCATGCTTGGAAGGCAGCGGCCATAATAATTGGATTTTACGCCGGCTGTTTCTCCAATAGGAAATTTGATTTTTGGTGATTTCCGTACCAACTAAAAAAGTAGTATCTGTTTGCTCGATGATAGTATCGCTGGATCGCAGGCATACCATTTACATAGTAGTCTTGCATCACTGTGTAAATAGCAGGTGCTGTTTGAGCAGTAAGCTTTGCTTTTGCTTCTGTACCGCACATTGCGCCTTGTTTGATGAACGCTTTAATACTGCATCGATACCATCATCTCCGCCACAATCTGTTAAATCTTTTGATGAAAGTAGCTTCAGTGAACGGAAGAGGTTTGTACTGGTTTTGCAACCAACCGTGGATGTTGTTGTGGTCGATGATGCGGTCCAACTGACGATCAGGAGGAATTGGTTTTCCGTATAAATCGATAGCTGTTGCATATAACTCATCAGCTAAGCTCATCAAGACGAGTTTGTGCTTCTTTCTTAATAATTTGTTCACGTTCAGCGATAAGCTGAATTTTTGTATAACCAGAAATGAATGTGTCCTAGTACTGCTGACATGTTACGCTCCTTTTTCGTGCGACTTCTAATTTGAAACAAGTTCATCCACATCCATGCCGTGAATGCTAGCGGCTTTGCCATAATGGTTCTCCCGTGGAGGAAGGACAGCCCTAGACAACCCATACCGATGGATTGCAAGACAGGCACCGTTTGTGGATACATATCTATAATATCACGAATGATGGAATCTTTGTAATAGCAATTTCAGATACATTGCGACCGGCATTGAGTTTTTGCCACTAATTCATCGATATCCATACCATGGATATTCGCCGCTTGCCATAGAGGTTCCCCTGTAGAAGAAGGACAGCCAAGGCACCCGTGCCCATGGATTGCAAAAATAGAATTAATTCTGGGGTATACGTCGACGATATGACGAACGATAGTATCTTTTGTAATCAGTTGTCCTGGTGAAAGTGGTGTGGCCCCTTTGTCGTTAGTTGGTGCAGCAGCTTCCTGTAAGTCCGGCATTGCCTTGACCTGGTAATTTGACAGCTGGTTCTGCAGCGGCTTTCGGAGCAGTTTCTGCAGCATCCACTGTGTCTAATACAGCAGCTTTGAAAGCAGTAAGACCGATGCGTTCAATAAATTGGCCCATACGCTCGATTTGCGCATTTTCTTTATAGTACGTAATCATGCGATCGATGATGGCTAGTACTTCTGCTTCGGTAGCCACCTCTGTAATTAAATCGCCTAAGCGTGGATGAGCGCCAGCGCTACCACCTGCATAGATTTGCCAACCTTGGTCATCTGCCGATAACGCCGATATCTTTTGTGATGGCTTCGGAGCAAGAGTTAGGACAACCAGATACGCCAATTTTCATTTTGATGTATTTCTTTAGAGATGTATTTTCGTTCTAATTGCATGCCTAAACGTACGCTGTCTTGTTTCGCACGTTTACAGAATGTCGTGCCAGGGCAGAATTTCACAGAACGAACACGATTGATTACGGTGTGCGCTGGTTCCATGCCGAGCATGGCCCACGCTTTGTCTGCATCTTCTGCCTTTAAGTTTGTAATCATGATGCGTTGAGCACCCGTAATTTTCAAAGTTGCGTGGAATGTGTTTGCCACGTCAATAAATTTTTGTAACATTTGTGGTTGTACTGAAACCACCAGGTATGCGAGAGGGTAATCGCGCACGTGCGTTTCCGTTGCGGATACGTTGTAAATTGCCTGCCACTTGTGCCATGTGTATCTCCTTAAAATTGAGTAAATGTTGTTTATGTTTGTATATGAAAGAAGGTATTGTCCCTAATATAGATGATATTGATAGCTATAATGTATCTAGTCAATCTAGTGAAGGGCTGTATACCTATTTGTATGTTATGTAGTAGTACATGAAAATTATAGTAAGTATTTTTACATCAAATTGTGTTAGAATACAGTTTCATGAAAATAAACTATATAATTGCTATACATGACTAGGCGAAAGCCTATGCTCTTAGTATACTATAAGAAGTGGTTCTTGTATGTAGCTGAGGCAACGAATTTTATTCACAAATAATACACGGCTTATACACGGGAAATTTTAAGTTACACACAGAATTATCCACAAAAAGTGATTAAGTTATGACAAAAATAAAACATATAGCAAAGATAACTTAGGATTACACACAGAGTAAACACAAGATAATCACATAGTTATCCACATGTCAGTGAATAATGAGTGAATAACTTGGAGATTACACACAGACTAGACACAGGATATTCACATGGTTATCCACAGAGTAGTGTATATGTGTTACTAATTAGAATGTTAGAGCACTGTGAGATAGAGAAATTTTATCTTTTGATGATTTTTATAATGTATTAATCTTGATAAATATATTATATAAATCTAGATATATGTATTAAAACCCTATTGTAGAGTACTATGCGTAGATAGGTTAATAATGATGTTATATGAAGTGATAGAACGTAAGGATATATGAAAAGTTTTTATATGAAAATGTACAGGTCGCTACTTTTGTAGAGCGACCTAATCGATTTGTGGTTCATTTAGAATTACAGGGACAGATTATAGCAGCTCACTTGCCAAAATCCAGGTCGTATGTGGGAAACTCCTGTTTGCAGGAGTAAAGATGTATGTGGTGCATCATCCAAAGAAGGTGCGAAAACGCAATATCGTGTGATCGGTATTGAACGTGATGGTGTGCCCACCATGCTTTGAGACACTAATTATTGTAATGACATGGCGGAGTCATGATTGAGGAACAACTCATCCCCAGGATGGGAAGAGTGGCGTGGCATGACGAGAGTACACGGTGGGTCATAGTCGATTTGATTTTACTCCTTACCAATGACAAGGAAGAACACTTTTTACTGAAGTAAAATCATGTACCTTATTTGGTGATCAAGGAGCGATGTTTCCTGATGCGGTGACGGAGCGTGGCAGAAAACATTTGCTACATTTGCAAAGAGTTACAACAAGAGGGATATCGTACTGGGATTCTGTTCTTGCAGTGGGAACGAGCGCTGTGGTTTTCTCCAGACTTTCATGGATTTGGAATTTACTAAAACATTTATTGAGGTGGAACCACAGTTAGATTGGAAAGCTATGGCATTGCAGTGGACACCAGAATTTACTAAACCTACAGTGGTGCGTGAGTGCTTGTACAATGATGGAGCGGTGCAACGAGAAGCGGAGGACCGAGGGGATTACCTCATGGTCTTGCAGGTGGAAGAGCCAGTGACCGTAATCATCGGCAGTAAGGGAGATATGCACTTTGATCCAGGGTATTATGTGTATGTAGGTTCAGCGAAGGCGAATTTAGAAAAACGCATAGAACGTCATAAACGGAAGCGGAAACAAAAACATTGGCACCTGGATTATTTGCGCAGTGTCAGTACTGTTGTGGCAGCCTTACCGATTCGCAGCTCCAGCGATTTAGAATGTGAATTGGCAAAGGCGATTAAGGCTATTAGCGTAGACGAGGTGAAAGGTTTTTGGTTGCAGTGATTGTCATTGTTCGTCACATTTATTCAAGATGGATGTGAACCCCTATCCATGATGAACGCTTTTATGATCGATGTGGTGGAAACGTTCCGTATGAATCGATTAAATGAGACGATGTTAGACTTTCAAAAATAAAAAAATATTAGAATATTTATGCAACATATACGTTCGTAAATGTTTATATTTGAGTGTATTGAAACTTTCATGTAAAAAGATAGAAAAAGTGCATAAAATGGTATAATGAATTAGTTAATAGATTCGTTTTTAAAGATGAGGATACAATGGAGGAAAAGGCTTGGAGTCATGGCAAGATTGTGCCGGTCCAAATCGATAAAGAAATGCGCAGTTCCTACATCGATTACGCTATGAGCGTTATCGTTATGCGCGCCCTTCCAGATGTACGCGATGGGTTGAAACCTGTACACCGTCGTATTCTATATGCGATGCATGAAACAGGCATGACACCGTCGAAACCGTACAAAAAATCGGCTCGTATCGTCGGCGATGTACTTGGTAAATACCATCCACATGGTGATAGATCTGTATACGACGCAACGGTGCGTTTGGCCCCAAGATTTTAATACAAGATATCCGCTTGTGGATGGCCATATGGTAACTTCGGTTCCATCGACGGTGACTCGCAGCGGCTATGCGGTATACAGAAGTTCGTATGTCTCGTATTGCGACAGAAATGCTCGCAGATATCGAGAAGAAAACAGTGGACTTCATGCCGAACTATGATGAATCTTTGGAAGAACCAACCGTACTTCCCGCAAAGATTCCGAACTTGTTGATCAATGGTTCCGCCGGTATTGCCGTGGGGATGGCAACGAACATTCCGCCCCACAACTTAGGGGAAGTGGTAGATGGTCTTGTAATGCTCATCGACGATCCAGAAGTGGATGTGAACCAACTGATGACGGCTATCAAAGGTCCAGACTTCCCGACAGGAGCGTCAATCCTTGGTCGTGAGGGCATTAAAAAAGCCTACGCCACAGGTCGTGGTAGCATCAAAATGCGCGCGAAAGCTCACATTGAGGCTATGACCAGAGGTAAGCACCGTATCGTGGTCACAGAAATTCCGTACCAGTGAATAAAGCACGCTTGATTGCAAACCATTGCAGATTTGAAGTCGTGATAAAGTGGTGGATGGTATTACAGCCCTTCGTGATGAAAGTGACCGCCGTGGTCTTCGGATCGTCATCGAATTGCGTGCGGACGTGCAACCAGATATCGTGTTGAATAAACTATATAAACACACACAATTGCAAGATACATTTGGCGTAATTATGCTAGCATTGGTGAAAGGCCATCCAAAAGTATTGACTTTAAAAGAAGTATTAGGTCATTACTAACGCACCGCCAAGAAGTGATCGTACGCCGTACAGAGTTCGACTTAGCAAAAAGCAGAAGCTCATGCCCACGTATTGGAAGGTTTGTTGATCGCTTTTAGACCACATTGATGAGGGTGATCCACACTATCCGTAGTTCTCAAACCACAGATATTGCTCGTACTGCTTTGATTGAAAAGTTCAGCTTACAGAAATTCAAGCGAACGCCATCTTAGATATGCGTTTAGCTCGTTTAACAGGTTTGGAACGTGAAAAAATCGAAGAAGAACATGCGGCATTATTGGTGTTGATTGCGGACTTGAAAGCGATTTTTAGCCTCCGATGCACGTCAACGTGACATCATCAAAGAAGAGTTAATCGCTATGAAAGAAAAAAATATGGTGATAAAACGTCGCAGTGAAATCACTATCGATACATCTGACTTTGATGTGGAAGATTTAATTGCTGACGAAGAAAATGGTCATCACTTTAACTCGTCAAGGCTATATCAAACGTATGAATGCCAATGTGTACCGCAACCAACATAAAGGTGGCGTAGGCGTTGTGGGTATGAAAACGAAAGAAGACGATTATGTGGCGCAAATTATGCATGTGCGCACTCATAATACCTTTGTTATTCTTCACATCTACAGGTCGTGCGTACCGCTTGAAAGCCTACGAAGTGCCAGAAGCATCTAGCCGTAACTCTCGTGGTACAGCCATCATCAACGTACTTCCTCTTAATGTAGGGAAACAGTGACGAACATGATCGACTTAGAACGCATCTCCAGCGATGTGAACTTGTTCATGGTCACAAAAACAGGGCGTTGTGAAACGGACATCCATTGATGAATACCGAAACATCCGCCGCGGTGGCTTGAATGCAGTGGCCTCGGATGAAGGGGATCAGTTGATCTCGTAGGTTTGACCCGACGGCAACCAAGATGTATTGCTAGGTACGAAAAAAAGGTATGGCGATTCGTTTCCATGAAGCAGATGTACGCTTGATGAAACGCGCTGCTCGTGGCGTGAAAGGCATCAACCTCAACGCTGGCGACGAAGTCGTAGGTGCTAGCATTATTCACGGTACAGGCGAAGAATGCCAAGTATTCACTATCAGTGAAGAAGGGTATGGCAAACGCAATGTGGAAAGCTCCTACACTGTGCAAAAACGTGGTGGCAAAGGAACGAAAAACTTTAAAATCACGGACAAAACTGGCGAAGTAGTAGCTGTAGAAATCGTAAATGACAACGACGAAATGATGCTCATTTCTGAACAAGGCAAGATCATTCGCTTTTGATGTGAACGACATTGCTGTGAAGAAAAAGTAAAAGCTATTTCTGGCGTGAAAACACAGAACTTAGACGAAGGAGATAAAATTGCCTCTGCTAGCAGTTATCTCTGGAGAAGATTCTAAAAGAAGACGAAAGCTTGTTTTAATATCGGCTTTTCTTGCCATTCTTAATTGAGCAGAAGGGAAAAGCACGACACATTCCTCCACAAACTGATCCTACGGTAGGTTTGCTGCGGAACATGTCGTGCTCTTCTTATGTTTATGTGACTTTATCAGATAAGGGGGTAAGAAAGACCGATTCTATAATGGCGCTTTACGGTGGGAATGTTACGGTCTTCTGCGTTTGTATGATTTAGGTAGTAAAGGGAACGCCACAAGGCTACTACTCGTAACGGCATTCCTCAGGAAAGAAGAGTGTGTTTTTTCTGCATTGAATTTTTATCGATGAATAGCATATAATAGTAATGTTATATCATAAAATCAGTGTATTAGGAGGCGAGTCCTATTTTAGACTTTAAGCGTTTTACCTTAGAAGATAAGCCCCGTATTGATGCGTATTTTGCAGAGCATCATTATGAAGCGTCAGATAACAGTTTTACTACATTGTTTATGTGGCAAGATGCGTATGGCATTACTTGGGCAGAAGAAGAAGGCGTATTATTTATTAAAGGTGGCGGAGTGACGGATACCCTTTTATGTTGCCACCATTTGCAGGAAAAAGATGCCAAATTTGTCGATGGTTTACAAAATGGCTAAGGAATGGTTCAAAAGACAATCAAATTCCATTTTTATTAAAAAGGTGTTAACCCTATCATGATGGAACGGATGCAAAAGCTATGTCCAGATTGTTATGAATTTACTGCAGACAGAGATAACTTTGAATATATTTATCGTACAGAAGATATGATTACTTTAGCTGGTAAAAAGTTACGTCAAAAGAAAAATCATTTAAATCAATTCCGTATGCAATATTCTAACTATGAATATATGCCCATTGATGAGACTACAATTCCACTTTGCCGAGAAGCGGCAGCGCAATGGGTAGAAACGCATCATGAAGAAGGTATTGAAGATGAGTTAACAGCTATCAACTTACTCTTCGATCATTGGGATGCATTAGGTCTTGTGGGCGGATGCATTAAACTGTTCGGACATGTCGAGGCTTTCACGATTGGGGAAATGCTGAATGAACATATGGCGTTAATCCACATTGAAAAAGCAAATCCAACGATTCGTGGTTTGTATCAAGCTATCAATAATGAATTTATTCGTCATGAATTCGCAGATACAAAATTTATCAACCGTGAAGAGGATATGGGATTGCCAGGTCTTCGCATGGCGAAAGAATCGTATCATCCAGACCATTTTGCAGAAAAATTTGATGCTCGTTGTATCAAACAGGGCAGCTGTGATGACACTCTATAACAAATAACATGTAATTCCTAGGGACAATCGTATAGGTTCCTAGGAGTTTTTATTTTCTCTGATCGAGGAATCGTTTGTCCTCAGTCGGTATGGCCTTGAGTTCGCTTGCTGATACTGTGCAAGACCTCACTTCAAGGTATATAATGACTAGGTAGTAATCGGATTGATGTAGGTAATGAAAGGAGCGCATATGACCTATTTTTGGGAAGGGCTTCTATTGGGATTCGCTGTATTGGCGCCCATTGGAATGCAAAACCTATTTATTGTGAATACCGCGTTGGTCCAAAAAGGTATCTCGCATTGTGATTACCATTTTAATTGTAGCATTTTTTTGACATTACATTAAGCGTGTCTGCCTTTTTATGGCATCGGTGCTATTTTTGATATATGGCCATTTCTGAAAGGAATTATTTTATTGCTAGGTGGGGCCGTTATTTTTTATATGGGCTATACCGTGTTTAATTCAGAACCACAAGTATCCCACATGGATACGAATGTGACGATTTGGAATATTGTGACCACAGCTTTTGCGGTAGCATGGTTGAATCCACAGGCACTGATCGATGTGACGATGATGTTTGGCGCTGTGAAAGCTAGCATTCCAGAGGATGCCGCTATATACTTCTTGTTGGGGTATATCGTATCTGCCTTTGCGTGGTTTGGAGCCTTGTCTACGATCATTCACAAGTTAGCTAAACGCATACAAATTTCCCAACTCGTATGGATTAACCGTATCTGTGGATTAATTTTATTTGGGTATGGAGCGAAATTATTCTTAGATGGCGTATTTATGTATATATAACTTATGAATCATTCATTGTACCTTTTCAGTGAGATATTGTAATATAATAGTTAATTGGGGTATGCGTTCGGGGATGCATGCTTGAAAGAGTCAGTTAAGCTGGCTCTTTTTATATGTCTGTAAACTTTCACAAAAGAAGTGTATAAAGGGTCTAGCAGTAGACCCTTATTTTTATATAATAGTAAGATAGATGAATTGAACTGTTAGTATGTGTACCATATCTATGGAAGAGGGATAATTTTGAAGTTTAGAATAGCAAAAGAGACGGATTTCAATGATGTAAAACGTTTGTGGGCCTACTGCTTCGAGCCAGAAGGGCATCCATTTTTTAATTATTATTTCGACAAAAGCTTATGAAGCGGACAATACGATGGTCGGTATCGATCACAGTTATTTAGTGAGTACCGTTCATTTGCGACAAAAATACAATTCGTGTTCGTGGCGTGAACCTTCCTATGAGCTATATATGATTGGGGTGGCTACGGATCCTATTATGCGCCGTCATGGTGTGGGTAAAAATTATTGAAAGCAGCCTTAGAAGAATTGAAAAAAACGAGGCCAAGGGTTAACCATCTTGATGCCATCGAAAGCGGGCTTTACCAACAATATGGTTGGGAATTATATGCACACCAATGGGTGCAAACGATGAAACTAGATGATCTTCGTCCGTTGACGAGCCATGAGTTATCCTTTGGCATGTTGAGGTCCCCGCCAGAGTGGAAACGATTGGCTGGGGTGTACGAAACGTATACAAAACCATTGTCGGGCTATTCTTTTGCGCAAAAGAAAAAGAATGGGTTCGTTTGTTAGAGTCCCTATTCGCAGAAGGCGTACAAGTAGGGTACGTGAAAAATGATTCTGGTCAATTAGAAGGGTATTGCTTCTATCGATTGGGAGAGCCTGAAATCAGTGTGTCAGAATTTGTATATACAACACGTCGAGCACAGAAGTCGTTATTGAACTTCTTATATAATCATCGTTCCCAAGGTGAAAGTGTACGTTGGAACGAAGGTATGATCGATCAAGGGTATATCTTTCAGCCAGATGGAAAAGTGGGGCATAGCACGATGCCGTTTATGATGAGTCGTATCGTGGATGTGAAATTGGCTATGGAGAGCATCCCTGTTCCAGCAGCCTTAGAAGGTGCTATCCAATTTGGGGTGCGTGATGAATTATGTCCGTGGAATCACGGTACCTATGTCGTGTCCTATAAAGAGGGAAAAGCACACATCGTGAAGCATAAAGATCATGTAGACGTGAATGCAAAACTAGTGTTCTCCGTAGGTTCCTTAGGGTTATTACTAATGGGCCGTATGAGTGCCACAGAATTGGCCTTTGAGGAAAAATTAGAAGGACCGGAAGATATTTTAGAAGTATTGAACCGTGCCTACCCAAGACAAAAATACATATATTAATGAATGGTGGTAATCAAAAGCGATATAGCAACAACACTAGCAGAGAGCTCTGCTAGTGTGGGTATATCGTTTTTTTGTTGTGAGAAATTGTGAAAAAAATATAATGGAAATGAGTTGATTGAATATTTTGTTTGGGGCGGAATGATGTATGAATCAGTTTTTTTCCTATTGATCTTATGCATAAGAGCTGGTACAGTGATCTTATATAGATATATAGGAGAAAGAGATGCACGAAATTAATTTTACGAAGGCCTTGCAACAAGGCGGACCGGAGTTTGTATCAAATAATGCAGAAGAAGGAAGAAAAGTTATTTCTGCCATAGAAAGCGAATTGAAGCGATGTGAATCGTTTTTTATTAGTGTTGCTTTTTATTACAGCTGGTGGATTAAGTCCCCTACTTATGACATTAAAAAGAATTAGAAGCAAAACAAATTCCTGGACGAGTTTTAACCACTAACTTTTTAATGTTCAATGATCCTAAAATAATGGACAAATTAAGCCAATTTAAAAAAATATTGAATTGCGAATTTTTGATGTGCAAGAATCAGACATTGGCTTTCATACAAAAAGGATACGGATTTCATTTGCAAGATGAGTTCACCATAATTATGGGAAGTTCCAATATGACACTTCATGCATTGACACGAAATAAAGAATGGAATGTTCATTATAGTTCGCATAAGCAAGAATCGTTCGTTACCTCTGTATTAGAAGAATTTGAAAGTTTATGGTCTGCTAGTGAGACAAAAATCATATGAAGCGTATATTGATACGTATAGATTGTTATATAAACAATATAATGAAGTGAATCAGAAGCAAGTGTTGCATATAGAGGAAACAAGGAAATCTGTGTATCATGAAGCGCAACAATCTTTTGCAACCGAATAGTATGCAGTCCCTATGTGATTGAAAAGTTCAGACAGCTCTACGAGTCCAGCGCAAATAAAGGTTTACTAATTTCAGCAACAGGGACAGGTAAGACGTATGCTTCTGCATTTGCAGTGAGCAGTGTTAAGCCGAAACGAGTTTTGTTTTTAGTCCATCGTGAACAAGTGGCAAGGCAAGCATTAGAGTCCTATCAGCGTGTGATTGGTGATAGTGTGACATATGGTGTATTGTCGGGTACGGCAAAAAGGATTTTCGGAAACCTACTTATTTGCTACGATGCAAATGATGGCGAAGCCTGAATGTTATGAACGATTTTCTCCTACAGATTTTGATGTGATTGTGATTGATGAGGCTCATCGGGCAGGATCTGAAAGTTACCATCGTATTATGGATTACTTTACACCCTAAGTTTTGGTTTGCTATGACGGCAAGTCCAGAGCGGACGGACGATTTCGATATTTACAAATTATTTGATTATAATATTATTCATGAAATACGCTTACAGCATGCTTTAGAATCTGACTTATTATGTCCATTTCATTATTTTGGTATCAGTCAATTATCAGATGGGATCACAACCTATGAAGGTGATGAGGCACAAAGTATTTTTTGCCAGTGAATGGGATTATAAGACGAGAGCCAGATTGATCTTAGAACAATGTAACTTTTATGGATATTCAGGAGAACGAGTAAAGGGTTTAGTGTTCTGTCATAGCATAGAAGAAGCGCAAGCTTTATCTGATGCATTTAATGAATTAGGGATGCGTACCGTTAGTCTAAGCGGCGGAGACTCACAAGAAACTAGAGAGAAAGCAATTCAACGATTGTCAGGACCTCATACGAATGAGTCCTTAGATTATATTATGACAGTAGATATTTTTAATGAAGGCATAGACATTCCAGAAGTAAATCAAGTCGTTATGGTCCGTGGCACAGAGAGCCCTATTGTATTTGTGCAACAGTTAGGTCGTGGGTTACGGCATCACAATAGTAAAGAGTATGTAGTAGTTCTTGACTTTATTGGAAATTTTTAATAATAACTTTTATGATTCCTGTGGCTCTTTCTGGTGATGTGAGTCATAATAAAGATAGCTTGCGCTATTATGTGCAAGAGGGAACTAGGGTTATACCTGGAGCTTCGACGATCCATTTTGATGTGGTAGCACAAGAGCGAATTTTTAAATCTATCGACACGGCTAAGTTTACTCAGATTAAAAAAATATTCGTCAGGCTTATAAACAATTAAAAGTATAAATTAGGTCGTATTCCAAGTCTTGTAGACTTTGAAAACTATGGAAGTATCGATATTTCATTAATCTTTAATAGTAGTGCTAAGACGTATTATAAATTTTTGGTGGATTATGAAACAGAGTATACGCATAGATTTTCAACGATAGAAGCGAAGATACTAGAGTATATGGGTAAATATATGGTGCTTGGAAAACGAGTCCATGAGCTCTATGTATTGGAAGGATTGTTACAAGGTGAAGTAGATCCGTTAGCGTATATGCGAACACAATTAGAGAAGCTAGATATTCCTTGTACAGTACATACAGAGAGAAATATTATTAATTTGTTCACTGGCCAATTTAAAACTGGCACATCTAAAGCTAGCTTTAAAGAAGCGGTGCTTTGTAGAGAAGAAGGTAGTAGCTTACGGATTTCTGATGTGTTTTATAAAGCTTTGCAAAAAGAAGGTTTCCGAAATATGATAGAAGACTATGTAAAAAGTAGGCTTTCAGAGGTATGAAAAGTATTATAAGGAACGGTATCAAGAAGCATCGTTCACGTTGTATCAGAAATATACCTATGAAGATGTGTGTCAATTGATGGAATGGGAAACTAGTATAGTACCATTGAATATTGGTGGTTATAAATACGATGAAGCAACGAAAACCTACCCTGTGTTTATCAATTACGATAAAGGGGAAGACATTTCGGATACTATACGCTATGAAGATAAATTAGTATCTCCTCATCAGTTAATTGCCATTTCTAAAAGTGGTGTAGACCTTACTAATAATTTAGTGCAAAAAGCGTTACATGCTCATGAAGAAGGCATTGCTATGCATTTATTTATTAGAAAAATAAAAATGACAAAGATGGAGCGAAAGAGTTTTATTATTTAGGGCATATCCATGCTACTGGAGAAACGGCAGTGTTTACGATGCCGGGAACTACGAAAAAGCGGTTCGTATTGCCTATGAGTTAGACACACCAATACGAGAAGATTTATATGATTATTTTGTGAACCATTAAGGAGATATGGATGAAAACGATAGAAGTAGTAGCGGCTGTCATACTGAAAGATAAACAGGTCTTGGCTACACAACGAGGCTATGGAGACTTACAAGGAAGGTGGGAATTTCCAGGTGGAAAAATTGAAGCTGAAGAAGATCATACAACAGCATTGTCTCGTGAAATCCAAGAAGAGTTAGATGTATCTATTGTGGTAGGAGAATTTTTGACCACCGTAGAATATGATTATCCTAACTTTCATTTGATTATGCATGCCTATCAATGTGAGCTGAAAGGGAGAGTTTCATTTACAAGAACACAGTGCAGCTCGTTGGTTAACAAAAGAAACACTATACGATGTAGATTGGTTAGAAGCTGATTTGCCTATCGTGGAATGTGTGGGAAAGAGATTTAATTTTACTTTCTCGCTTACTTTATATATAATACTAAGCAAAAAGTAAAAAAATGTATAGAGGGGGATAGGTATAGATAAGTCAAAACGAATTTTAGAAATGGCAGAGTATAACAATGGACTAGTCACAACTGCTATGGTTGTGAAAGAGGATCTCTCGAGGTAGTTTACAATATTTAGTAAATAAAGGGTGTTTGGAGAGAGCTTCTAGAGGTGTATATACCTTACCAAATATATGGGAAGATGAATTTGTTATCCTTCAAAAATCGATATAAAAAAAGGAATTTATTCATTAGACACAGTGTTATTTTTTTATTAGATTTAACTGATAGAACACCGATACAGTTTAATATGACTTTTTCCAGCTACGTATAATTTAACAAATCCAAAAGCTGATGGCATTTTTATGTAGAGGGGTATCAACAGCATTATATGACGTTGGTATTGTGGAATTAGTAACGCCAAATGGTAATATGGTTAAAGGTTATTCGGCAGAGCGAACCTTATGTGAGATATTACAACCGAGAAACAATACAGATATGCAAATGACAACAGAAGCCTTTAAACGATATATTAAAGTGTAGTAAAAACATACCATTACTTTCTGAGTTTGCAAAGATATTGAAAGTAGAAGCGAAGCTCGATCATATTTAGAGGATATTATGAAGAAATTAACAATGTCGATTGTAGTAGCACTATTCGGCGCTACTGTATTCACTCCAACTCATGTGGATGCGAGTTGGTTATCTAAGACGTTAAAGAAGTTTTGAAGCATCTTGGAATGCAATGGCGGAAAAGAGATCGTGCTTCTAAAGAGGGGTCTGTGGATAAAGTGAAGAGGATGAACAAGATAGCCAAAATTCTACTAGCACCATACGTTTACCTCAAAAGTCAGATTATCCTAGAAGTTATAGAGTGGGGCAAATGGTAGGATATAGATTGGATGCTAAAGAATATGCTATAGCAGGTGTACACGTTAATTCGACGTATGAAGAAATCCGGAGGATATTAGGAGAACCAACAGAAGAAGTCCATCATGAACTTCGGAGGGATGGAGAGCAAAAAGCTTTTATGCGGTATGGTGGCATCACCTATCGTAGTATTTACGGGCAGATAGAAACAGCAGGTGAAATTGTAGTAGTTAATAGAGATGCTGTTACTTATCGTGGAATTGCCGTAGGAGACTCATTAGAACAAGTATATAAAAGTATATGGCCGCCCAACACATATTTTTTTGATGATGGTTCATGGTTTTATGGAGTTTTTAAATGGACCACGGATTATATTGGTGGTATATATTTTGAGAATGATGGTGTGAGAGTAACAAAAATTAGAATTATATAATTAAGAAATCCGAGAGTGCATGTTTAGCAAGGAGGTACCTCATGTCAAATCAACTTCAATTTCATACCTCATCCTCGCTTCAAGAGATATCTCTTTCACAAGATGGGAACGCTAAGGTTGTCTATGAATATTCTCCTCTTCTAAGGGAGTTTCCTTTCATCCACGGTGTCACTTGCCGCTATGGTGGAGTCAGTGAGGTGACTTTGCTAGTTTCAACATGGGTCTTCATGTAGGCGATGATCCTGCGGTGGTGGCAGAGAATCGCAAACGGTTAGCACAAGTGCTAGGGGTGGATCCCAATTATTTGACGTGTGGTGAACAAGTGCATGGTGTGGGCGTCACTCGGGTGACGGAGGAGCTCATCGGTAAAGGGGCTTTCAGTTGGGATGACAGTATTCCCCAATAGTGATGCCATCCATACGAATGTAGTGAATGTACCTTACTCTTGTTAGTGGCAGATTGTGTGCCCGTTCTTCTCTATGATGCAACTCATCATGCTGTGGCGGTGATCCACGCAGGGTGGCGCGGTGCTATCGCTCATATTGTGGAGCGCACCTTGGACAGCATGCATGAAGCCTATGGGACGATAGCTGAGGAATGTTACTTGTACATAGGTCCTTCTATTGGTGGAGACTCCTTTGAGGTGAGTGAAGAGATTACACAACAGTTTCGGCAAGACCTAGAGGATCTTGGACTTTCACAGGGGACAGGACTCGTCAAATATATCCAACGGGAAGGGCAAACGGTGTCACACCTCACGTAGATTTAAAAAGGATACATTGCAACTTGTATGGCGCAGCGGGGGATACTGATGGACCAAATCTCTGTATCTGGTACAGATACGATGACAGAAGATCGATGTTATTCGTATCGTCGTGAGCAAGGGCGTACAGGTCGCATGGCAATGTTTGCTGTGTTACGTGATATAGAACTATAGATTATAATAAAAGTTGTATTGACAGAGTCTACCACTACAGACATTTCTTAGTGATAGTTATGGAAAGTTTGGATGAGATTCCCCTGTTAACGGGCGATACATATATGGTTTATCATAAAGAATAAGAAAATACACAGAAGTAGCCTTGAAATCATGCTTTTTCTATGTACTTTTCTTATTCTTTCGTTTATAATAAAAAAGATAAAGTATTATTTTCTTTATTAAGACCTTTTCACAGCAAATAGAAACGACTAAAAAGGACTGACATATATGATTGCAACAGCATTACATCATGTGCAACAGCGCATAGAAGAAGCAAAAGCACGAGTGGGTAGAACAGACTCGGTCATGCTAGTAGCAGTGACAAAAGAATCATCCTGTCGACGCTGTACAAGAAGTGGCTCGCCCTCGGTGTTACCACAGTAGGTGAGAATCGTGCACAAGAAGCGCGAGGGAAGATGGAGCTCTATGAGGGCCCCGAATTACAATGGCATTTAATTGGTCAACTACAGAATAATAAGGTGCGCAATGTAATTGGAAAGTTTTCTTTAATTCATTCAGTTCATAGTGTCAAATTACTGGATGAAATCCAGCGTGTCGCGGCTAGAGAAGGACTAGTACAAGAAATATTACTGCAAGTGAATGTGGCTCGAGAAGAGAGCAAATCCGGTATGGATGTAGAAGAATTTCCGGCTATTCGGGACTATGCGAAAAACCTTGCCCTAATGTACTGGTGAAAGGGTTGATGTGCATGGCGCCTTTCTTTGATGATCCAGAGGAAGCTCGACCTATATTTAGAGTCGCTCACGCTTTATTTGAAGATATGAAATCCCATTTTGATGTGGGACAGATTGAATATATATCGATGGGGATGACCCACGATTTTTGAAGTAGCAATTGAAGAGGGTGCCAATATTGTGCGTGTGGAACGGCAATATTTGGAGAACGCCACTATGATGAGTAACGGAGGAAATAACGATGGCACTGAAGGACAGTTGGAATTCTATGAAAAACTTTTTCGCTGGTAATCAAGACGATGAGTATGAATATGAAGAATATGCAGATGAAATCTATGAAGATGATCCACAACAACCAGTGGTAAGCGCACCAGTGGCAGGAAACCCTGCACCTGTGGCACCAGCTGCACGACCAAAAACAGGAGGATATAACACAGTGGCACAACGTTCTAGTGGTATGAAAGTAGTAATTGTCAGAACCAAAAAGCATTTGAAGATTCTGAACACATTACAAAATCAATTGCGCGATATGCGTCCAGTAGTGATTAATTTTGAAAATACAGATCCACATGAAGCGGCTCGTATCGTTGACTTCGTAAGTGGCGCAACATTTGCGTTAGATGGCAAATTAGAAAAAATTGGAAAAGATATTTTTATCTGTGTTCCAGTGAATGTAACAGTAGATTATACAGATAAAGAATATACAGAATTATCTGATAAATTAGCTTGGAAAGAACCACAAGCCTAAGTATTAGGAGGTAGCCATGCAAAAAGTACTGATGATTGGTGTAGGCTCTATGGGTGGCGCTATTTTACAAGGCGCTCTGGAGCAAGGTGTTTGGGGCCCTGATGAAGTTGACGTATTAGTGCGTCGCAGTGAACAGAGCCTCAGAATTAGAGCGCCAATTTGGGGTGACAGCTTTTCACAGATTGTGAGGCTATACCGGCCTTTGATGAGTATCGATTGATTGTATTTGGTGTAAAACCTCAAGTGTTACCCTCTCTTATGGAGGAGGTAGGACCACATATTGAACCACGAACTATTTGCATCTCCATTGCGGCGGGAATACCGTTAGAAAGGTTGCAATCTTTTTGCGCCAGAAGCGCATTGGTTGCTGAGCGATGCCGAATACTCGATTTTGGTGAAAGCTGGTTTTACTGCTATTGCTAGTGGTGAAACGGTGACACCAGGTGAACGGGAGCAAGCCCTGCGTATTTTTGAAGCTTTAGGGGAAGCTGTTGTTTGCTCTGAAGCGGATTTAGATCGCATCGGAGCCTTAGCGGGAGCCGGACCGGGATATATGTATACTATCCTAGATGCGATGGCTAATGCAGGTGTACGGATTGGCTTGACTGAACAACTGGCTTTTGCAAGCAGCGGTACAGACGATGTACGGTTCTGGTTTAATTGCTTTGGAAACTGGCAGCCATCCTAGTGTGCTTCGCGATCAGGTGACATCACCAGGTGGTGCAACTATCGCAGGTATTGCAGCGATGGAAAAAGAAGGTCTTCGTTCAGCCATGATGGAAGGTATTCTAGCGTGTTATGAGCGGTCCAATGAAATAGGAAAACAACGTGAAAGATAAAGAAAAGTTAATTCGTTATTTTGAGGCTTCTGGAAATGGAGAAGAAGCGCGGCGCATGATCGACTTAGCGGAACAAGTACAAGCAGGTCGTCCGTATCGGGTGACAGACTTTATGTCTCCTGCGGGTTTGGTGATTGCCGATGCAGTGAAAAGCCAATTTCGGTGGCATCGGAAACCATCTCCAGTGGCGGTTACGAAGGGCAGAACGTCTTCGTGTAGCCTTTTAGTGATCCACACTTTCAAGGTACGGTAGATTTACAAATAGCCGTATTGAAAGTGTCTTGGGACTCACGATTTGAGATTATTAACGCATCGAGATGTGTTAGGTTCCTTGATGGGGTTGGGGATTGATCGCACTCATTTTGGTGATATTATCGTTACCAGTGGGGGCGCTCAAGTGATTGTAGATGCAACGATTGCGGACTTCGTCATCCAAAATTTTACAAAAATTGCCATGGTATCCGTCACGGTATCGCCTATGGAATTGAGTGAATTACAGCCGAAAGAAGAAAAAAATAAAAAGAAGTGCGTACCACCGTCGCATCTATGCGCTTGGATTCTATCGCATCTTCAGGATTTAGTACGTCCCGTACTAAAGTAGTGGAAGCGATTAAAGCAGGGCTAGTGCAGGTAAACTGGCAACCAGCAAAAGGACCATCGCAAGAGGTAAAAAGAGGGGATGTCATTTCTCTTCGTGGTAGAGGGCGTATGCAAATTGAAGGCATTACAGGTACGTCTAAAAAAGGACGTATTGGAGTACATCTAAAAACGATTTATGTAAGGAGGTGAGATCCTATGTTAACACCTATGGATATTCACAATAAAGAGTTTGGTAAAGGTATGCGCGGCTATAAATCCGACGAAGTAGACGAGTTTTTGAGCGAAGTAGCCGAAGCGTATGAAACATTGTATCGTGAAAATCGAGAAATGACGGATAAAGTAGAGTACATGGAAAAACGGTTGAGCCAATATGAGTCTACGGAAGAGACGATGCGAAATACCTTGGTATTGGCTCAAGAAACTGGAGAAAATGTAAAAGAAGCAGCTCGTAAAGAAGCAAATTTGATTTTGGAAGGAGCAGGTCAAGAGCGTAAAAAGATTGTAGAAGATGCAAATCGTACTTTGCGCGAAGCAGAAAGCAAAATATGCTACCATTGCTAATGAAATGGCCGTATTCCGAGCTAAAGTAGAATCAATTTTGACAGCGCAATTACAATTATTAGATGGAATTTCTTTACAAGATAACTCAGAAACAAACGTATCGTTAGCAAAAATTGCAACGACTGAGGTAATAGATATAGAAGCATAGAGTGAATTTTCAGCTTGAGTATTCAAGCCGTTTTTGCCATTGTAGAGATAGATACTATAGGTAGAGATTATGATAACAGTAGGACTTTCACTGAAAGACAGACCATGTCTTGTTGTCGGCGGAGGGCAAGTGGCCCTGCGTAGAATTGAAAAATTAATAGACGAAGAGGCCCAGATTTTGGTGGTCAGTCCTGATGTATTGCCAGATATTGCAAGATACCATAAAGAAGGTACATTACAATGGATAGGGAAGCCGTATAGTTCAGAATATATGGTAGGTCAACAATTTGTTATCATTGCTACGGATCGACCAGATGTAAATGCAGCTGTTTTTACAAGATGCCAGAGCCGTGCAGGCTTTCATCAATCGAGCAGATGTGAAAGAAGATTCCAGCTGGGTATTTGGTAGCGCTTCACAGATCGGGGATTTAGAGATTTCCATATTTACCAATCAGGTAAGTCCACGAGTGAGCCGTTTGCTTAGACAGGATATAGAAAAACGATATAGAATGTTAGCCGAGTGGCTACCTCAGATTCGTCTATGGAGACAAGAATTACAACGGCTATTGTCGACGCCGAAAGAGCGAGAGCAATTCTGGCGTACCTATTTAGGCGAATCGGAGTTTATACAAATACTAGAGGGTCAAGGAGACTCAGTGAAGGAGAATATTGTACATGCAATTAGTCGTATTGGGTCTGAATCATAGAAGTGCACCTGTAGATGTGCGAGAGAAATTTTCTTTTTCCAAAGAAGCTCTCGATCATGCTATGGATCATATCTATGCTCATGAAGAAGTAGAGGAGTGCGTCCTTTTATCGACATGTAATCGCACAGAACTCTATGTCGTCCTAAATGACATGGAGAATGTAAAAGAATATATGATGCGTCTATTGTTACATCTGAAAGGTGAAGAAACAGTAGACGTAGACGAGAAATGGTTCTTCCTCCATGAAGGGAAGGCGTGTATTTCTCATTTATTTAGGGTAGCATCTAGTTTGGATTCTCTTGTACTAGGAGAAGGCCAAATTTTGAGTCAATTAAAAATGGCGTATATTTCTTCCTACAGTAAGGGATTAACAGCGTCTGTGTTTAATATTATTTTCCAAAAAGCCATTGCTGTAGGAAAACGTGTTCGGACGATGACAGGCATTGCGAACACGCCAGTTTCTGTTAGTTATACAGCGGTCAATTTAGCGGAAGATAGTTTAGAGATTCCTATCAGTGAGGCAAAGGTTCTCATTTTGGGTGCTGGTCAAATGAGTGAGCTCACAGCTCGTCATTTACAAGCTAAAGGAGTAAAGAGTATTTTCGTGTCCAACCGGACTTTCAAAACAGCGGAAGAATTGGCAACCCAATTTAATGGTAAGGCTGTGGCTTTTTGATCATTTCGTGGAAGAAGCCAAAACAGCAGATATTATTATTACATCTACCGGGGCACCGCATTATGTGATTGAGCGGGAAGAAGCGGAAGAAATTATGGATGGCCGAGATGGTAAGTCGATTGTCATGATCGATATTGCCGTACCCTCGTGACATCAACCCAGATGTAACAGAAATTCCAGGGGTGTATTTGTTTTAACATTGATGCTTTGGAAAGTGTAGTAGAAGCGAACAAGCACCAACGAGAAGAAGAAGCTCGCAAAGCAGAGCCTATCTTAGAAGAAGCCTTACAAGAAATTGAAGAAAAATTACAATATCTATCGGTTCGTCCCATCATGGTTTTACTCAGCGAAAAAGCAGAAGCCATCCGTAAACGTGAAGTACATCGTGCGATGGCAAAATTGCCAAATGCTACAGACTTGGAACGTAAAAATTATCAACAATATGTCTCGTATGTTAGTGCGTAAATTATTGCGAGATCCAATGATTCATTTTGGTGAAATCGCTGGTAAAGAGGAAGAACGAGATTATTGGAAGTTGTTCCAAGATATGTTTGCTTTGGAAGTGGAGGACGATACACTATGAGAGACACAATTCGTATAGGCACCCGTAGTAGTGCTCTTGCTCTATGGCAAGCCAATTATGTAGCCGATACATTGCGCAAACATTACCCACAATGCAAGGTGGAGTTAGTTCATCACAGTACGAAAAGGGATCGCATTTTAGAAAAACCATTGGCTGAAATCGGTGGCAAAGGTTTATTCACAGAAGAGCTAGAAGCATCCATGCGTGATGGTAGCATCGATTTGGCTGTACACAGCTTGAAAGATATGCCTACAGAATTGCCAGAAGATTTGGTACTAGGTGCGATTACAGAGCGTGAAACACCATGTGATGCTTTGGTATCACCAAAATATAAAAACATTGGATCAACTGCCAAAAAGGTGCTAAGGTAGGGACTAGTAGTTTACGCCGTCAAGCACAATTGTTGAATCAACGACCTGATTTGCAGATTTCTGTCCTTCGTGGGAATGTGCAAACACGATTGAACAAACTAGAAACAGAAAACTTTGATGCCATTGTATTAGCAGAGGCTGGTTTAAAACGGTTGGGTTTGGAGTCTGTTATTACTCAGACTTTCACTAGCGATGAAATTATCCCTGCTGTAGGGCAAGGGGCGCTCGGCATTGAATGTCGCAAGGACGATGCAGAAATGCTAGACATGTTATCTGTATTGCACGATGAAAATACTATGTGGGCTACTCGTGGAGAACGTAGTTTCCTTCGTCAACTCGAAGGTGGTTGCCAAGTACCGATAGGGGGTACATGGGACGATTTATAAAGGACAATTAACGTTGAAAGCTATCATTGCTTCTTTAGATGGAAAAATTGTTTTTGAAGGTGAATTGTCGGGACCAAAAGAAAAAGCAGATATGTTAGGTCGTAACTTGGCGAAAGCTCTCTATGAAGAAGGGGGTAAAGCCATCATTGACGATTTAGTAGAAAGAGGAGTATTGAAATGATAGGCATTGTATATTTAATTGGTGCCGGACCGGGCGATCATAAATTAATCACTCTAAAAGGTAAGGAATGTATTGAAAAAGCAGATGTTATCGTCTATGACTATTTAGCAGATGCTCATTTCTTGTCCTATGCCAAAGAAGGAGCAGAGATCATTTATGCAGGTAAAAAGCAACAATCATACGATGCACCAATGGGAAATAAAACGAACTTCTCGTAAAAATGTGGGTTAGAAGGAAAAGTGGTAGCTCGTCTAAAAGGTGGTGACCCTCTAGTATTTGGACGTGGTGGTGAAGAAGCGCTTGCTTTTAGTGGAAGCAGGTGTGCCATTTGAATTTGTACCAGGCATTACATCTGGTATTTCTGCACCAGCCTATGCAGGATTCCTGTCACACAACGTGCTATGGCGACTTCTTTTGCCATTGTCACAGGCCATGAAGATCCAACAAAAATCAGAATCTGGCATGAATTGGGAAGGCTTTAGCCAAATCTGTGGATACCATCTCTTTTGTGATGGGTATTTCTAATTTACCGAATATTGCTAATAACTTAATCAAATACGGTCGTTCTAAGGAAACACCAGTGGCGGTCATCCGTTGGGGCACAAAGCCAATCCAAGAAACATTGGTCTCTACCTTGGAACATGTGGTAGAGGATGTGAAAAAGCGCAATTGAAAGCACCAGCCATCGTCATTGTAGGGTGAAGTGGTATCTTTGCGGGAGCAATTGCGTTGGTTCGATAACAAACCGCTATTTGGTAAAAACGATCGTGGTCACACGAGCTCGTAGCAAAGCTAGTGCCTTATCAGAACGTTTACTAGAATTAGGTGCTCATGTCATCGAAGCATCTGCTATCAAAATACAGGCCTTGCCTCGTACAGAGGAGATGGATGTGACCCTATGATAGCTTATCTTCCTATGATGGATTAATTTTCACATCTGCCGAAGGAGTACGATTCTTCTTTGATGGACTATTAGACCGTGGGTTAGACAGTCGTGCTCTTGGTTCTATGAAAGTATGTGCAATCGGCAGTGCTACAGCAAAAATCTTTATTAGATCGAGGGATTCGTGCTGATATTGTACCACGCAAATTACCAAGCGAGAATCTGTGGTGGAAACGATTACTGCTGAACAAGGTCGTGTGTGGACAAATCGTGAGCTAAGTGACTTGCGATTTGTGTTGGTACAACCAAAAGTGGCGCGCGACGTGATTTATAAAGGACTTTCACAGGCAGGATGTGATGTGACCGTATTGCGTTTGTATGAAACGGTACAAGATACGTCCCACAAAGAATATTTAGAAGAAGCATTACGTGCAGGAGAAGTAGATTACATTACGTTTACAAGTTCTTCTACGGTGACGAATACAAAAGATATGCTTGGCTCCGATGCAGTGAGTTTATTAGGAAACACGAAGGTTGTTTGCATTGGACCGATTACAGGTGCTACCTGTGTGGAAGAAGGGATTCAACCAAATTTAATTGGGGAAACTTTCACAATCCCTGCGATGGTGGATCTAATCTTGAACGATTGCAAATAGAAAGAGGCACAATATGGAATTACGAAATCGACCAAGACGATTGCGCATCAACCCAGCCATGCGTGCGTTGGTTCGTGAAACAACATTACAAGTAGAAGACTTAATTTATCCTATATTTATTGTTCCCGGAACAGCGGTGAAAGAAGAAATTTCTTCCTTACCAGGACAATATCATGTGTCCGTGGACGAAGCTGTAAAATTGGCGAAAGAAGCCTATGACTTAGGTATTAAGGGTGTGGAAATTTTCGGCATTCCTACTTATAAAGATGAAGATGGTTCTTCTGCGTGGGATATGGAACAACCGGTACAGCAAGCGATTATGGCGATCCGTAAAGAAGTGCCAGAGTTGATTGTTATTTCTGACGTATGCCTTTGCCAATACACATCCACCGGCCATTGCGGTCATGTGGAACATCATGAAGTTATTAATGATGCACCTTGCCATTGTTGTGTAATGTAGCGGTGAGCCATGCGAAAGCAGGCGCTCACATGGTAGCGCCATCGGACATGATGGATGGACGTATTGCTGCCATCCGTGAAGCCTTAGATGCAGCGGGATTTAGCAATGTATCTATTATGAGGTTATGCGGCGAAATATGCATCCTGCTTACTATGGGCCATTCCGTGATGCAGTCCATTTCGGCACCTGGCTTTGGGGACCGTAAAGGATACCAAATGGATAGAGGCCAATCGTTTAGAAGCCTTGCGTGAAGTGGAACAAGATATCATCGAAGGGGCGGACATCATTATGATTAAGCCAACTCTATCCTACTTGGATATCGTTCGTGAAGTGCGTGATAACTTCGATTGCCCATTAGCTGTGTATAATGTCAGCGGTGAGTATGCCAGCAGTTAAAAACCGCAGCGGCAGCAGGTTTAGTGGACGAAAACGCATTACCTTGGAAACCTTGCTATCTAGCGAAACGAGCAGGGCGAAGATGATTATTACCTATCATGCCTTGGATGTGGCACGGTGGCTACAAGAAAAAAATAGTGTGGAAATATAGGAGCCATTATGTTTAGTTTAGAAAAATCAAAACAAGCCTTTACAGAGGCTCGTGAATATATGCCGGGCGGCGTGAACAGTCCTGTTCGCTCCTACCGCAGTGTAGGGGCAATCCTCCTTTCATCAGTTCTGCCAGCGGATCTCGCATTTTACGATATCGATGGCAGTGAGTACATTGATTACGTATTGTCCTGGGGCCCTATGATTCTGGAGTCATGCAGACCCCTGAAATTGTAGCATCTATTCTGGAAAGCGATTCCTCGTGGTACTAGTTATGGAGCGCCAACTCTATTAGAAACGGAAGTGGCGAAAAAAATTCAAGCCTTCTATTCATCTATGGAAATGGTACGTATGGTGAACTCCGGTACAGAATCGACTATGGGTGCATTGCGTTTGGCCTCGTGGTTACACAGGTCGTGACAAAATTGTGAAATTTATCGGCTGTTACCATGGTCATAGTGATAGCTTATTGGTGAAAGCTGGTTCTGGACTTGCAACTTTTGGTGTGCCAGATAGCCCAGGTGTACCAACTGGTGTGGCAGGGGACACGATTACATTACCGTACAATGATTCTAATGCGGTTCACTTCAATTGTTCTAGAGGCTCATGGTGAAAGTATCGCAGCCATCATCGATGGAACCAGTAGCAGGTAATATGGGCTGTGTACCTCCTGTGAAGGGTTCTTAGAAACATTGCGGGAAGTGACGACAGAGCACGGATCTGTACTAATTTTTGATGAAGTGATGTGCGGGTTCCGATCCAGTTCTGGCGGGGCACAAAATATTACAATGTCATCCCAGATTTGACATGCTTAGGTAAAATCGTAGGTGGCGGCTTGCCGATGGCGGTGTTCGGTGGTAAGAAAGAAATCATGTCTTCCATCGCTCCATCCGGTCCTGTACCAAGCAGGTACCTTGAGTGGTAATCCGGTAGCCATGGCGGCAGGTCTTGCTACCTTGTCCATGTTGCAAAAACATCGAATGCATTCCGTCAAGTGAGGAATCTACGGAACTACTTTGCCAAGGCTTGGAAGCGGCGGCGAAAAGAAGTAGGTGTACCTGTAGTAGTACAACGTGTGGGATCTATGTTTACTCTCTTCTTCACAGATAAAGCGGTGCATAACTTTTGATGATGCTAGCGCTTGCGATATGGAAGCGTTTAAAAACATTCTTCCATTACAACTTGGAACGTGGCATCTATTATGCAGCCAGCCAATGATAAAGCAACTTCTTGTCCACATGCCATAGCGAGCAAGATTTGGCGTACACATTACAAATTGCAAAAGAAGCATTTCAGGCGATTAAAGGGTAAGACGTATATTGATCATTTCCTACTGAAGAGTCATGGAAACTGATAGAAACTAACAGAATACATGTATGAGATAAAAATGCCATACATCGAAGATAATCTATGTTACACTAGATTATAGAGAGTGTATGGCATTCTTTAGAGTTTTATATGGACGGATCTCCTCTATTATCAGGATAGAAATCTCATGTGATACAGAGTTATTAGATACAGAATATTTCAAATATATTAGATGAGATAGGCGTGTCATATGTTATATATTGGAGGTGTAACAATGAGCGTGTACTGTCACCGAAAAAGAATTACAAGAGCAATTAGATAGAGTGGTGGTCTTAGATGCTCGTGGTTTTGCAGCCTATGCAGCGGCTCATATTCCGGGGATCCTTTGCCATCGATATGGATGCACATGAGTGGTCCTTTAGGGCGTACACGGTGGTCGCCATCCATTGCCAGATATGGAAGTACTAGCACAACGGTTGAGCTGAATGCGGTGTGACAATGGATTCTCACATCGTAGTGTATGATGCGTGGATTTCCTTTGCCGGTCGGTTGCGGTTCCTGTTACTATACATGGGTTTCACCAATGTGAAAGTCCTAGCCGGTGGCATTGAGCGCTGGTACCGTGAGGGATATCCGTTGACCCAGGAGGAGACACCAACAGTGGCAGAGTCAAAGCCATTGAAATATACTTTTGCAAGACCATTTACTCATGCATCGTGATGAAGTCTTACAAGCCAGTGAGTCTGGCAGTCATGTCATCATCGATGCCCGAGAACTCACAACGGTGATGGATCGGTAGTGGATACCATGGATGGTATGACAGGACATATCCCAGGTGCGATCAATCATTTCTACGAATGAGGGATTTACTCCTGATGGTGTACGTCCAGTTCAGAGTTAGAACAAGCCTACGGTGACAGCTAGTAAAGTAGAGAAGCCTATTGTCACCTATTGTGGATCTGGAGTGACAGCAGCGAATTTGATGATTGCCCCTTGCTGAAATCGGTATAGAACCAGCCATGTTACCTAGGGAAGCTCCAGCGATTGGGTGACCTATGAAGGGTTCCGTGAGACGGTGTGAATGACATTATAGGTTTACACTGTCAGTATAGTAGATAGTGATTCAAAATGTTTTCAATATAAAACGATACACGGCTCTATAATAAATGTTGGGCTACTCATATAAGAGTACGCAACATTTTTGTTAGCAATAAAATAGACAGATATAGAAACTCATACCGTATCATAAAAAGTAACCACACAATTAAGAAAGGGTGAGTCATATATGTCTATAGTTAATTATACAGAAATTATCTTTAAAAATTAAAGAGGAATATACTAAACATACAAGAGTAAATGAGGATGGTTCTGTACATTTTACTACTAGATACCGGTAGCTGAGCAAGTATGTCCTCATTGCGGAGCGAGCACTAGAAAAGTCTAAAGCAAAGCGCTCTAGAGACGTTAAACTTGGCGTATGCGGCATCATCACAGTGACTGCAAACCTACTTACAAAGACGTTACAAATGTCAGGAATGTAATCATACTTTCATAGAAAAGAACCCTTTTGTTAATCGGTATTTGCGATTACTAAATCTAATTTGGAATATCTATTTAGGCAACTTGGCGAAAAGGATCCTTTACTGCGAGATGGCTAAACGCAGTGACGTTTCTGTATCTACAGTCATTCGATATTGCTCGAAACTAGCTATTCCAAAGCCTGCTCCAATTACCTACGGTACTAGGTATTGACGAATATAAAGGAAAATGCTGAAGGACAAATGTACCAAGTTATCATAACCGACTTGAGGAATCATTCTGTGGTGATATTTTACCTAAACGAGAGACGCGCTCTGATCCAATACTTAAACCTTTTCAAGGAAGCTAGAGAACAGGTTAAATATATTGTCAGCGGATATGCGTCCACTATTTAAAGCGAGTGATTCAAACTATGTTTTCTCATGCACATATTGCCCGGAGATCGTTACCACTGTGTCGCTTGGTGGATTAGCCTTAACGCGTACGTAAGCGTGAACAAAAATAAATAGTAACACACCAAGAATGCTCAAGATATAACCGAAGAGGTTCTTATGAAGAATCCTGATACATTAACTGAAAATGAGCGAGTAGCTGCTAGAAATATGCGTATATCCTGATGACCCAGCGGGCATATAGGGCTTAGATTAGGATTTAGAAAAATATTTACACTATACAGCATACCTAGACATAGAAAGGCATATACAATTATGGTTAAAGATAGTAGAAAGCAGTCATCTACAGAGTTTAGTAATTTTAAAACTTCTTTTTATTAGTTGGTTCCTCAAATTGTTAATGCCTGTATTACCCTATTCCAATGGGTTTACTGAAGGATGTAATAACAACATTAGAAGTCAGTAAAAGGAATAAGTTATGGGTTACGTCATTTTGAACGCTTCAGAGTTCGTATACTTATTGGTTAAAGAATAGCACTAGCTATTTGCGAATAGCTAGAGCTAAGAGCTTTTATGAGTAGCCCCCACATTTTGACAAGAGTTTGACAGAGGTCTTGATGATAGGGACCTCTGCTTTATATATTCTATATATATATCGTGTATCATCATAAAGCATATAGTATATGGCAGTATATGGGATGGAAAATTATCTTGTAGTTTATAAGAATGATGCTCACGACTGGCTGCTTGCGCCCTGGCCGTGCATTTCAAGAGGCCCGTTACCATGCAATAATGCCTGTTACGATAAATACATGGTACTCTGTCAAAGCATTGCGATACGATAGCAGAGACCACCCACGGCACCCTCAGTAGCCAGAAAGAATGGCTGAGTGGACTAGTCATAAGCGAAAATTTGCCCAGCTAAATGTCGTTAGATACTCGCGATACCGATGTTGATTCCTGGCAATAGTCCGCCTAATCCAAGCCTGTAAAAATCAGATGATACAGAGCAAGATGACATAAGTCAGTAAAGTGCATGGGATTGTGGGCATCCCATAAATCGACTTGGTCCAAAGAAATGAATTGAGGGCCTAGTTTGCTCGATATGGCGACCCGAGCACAGAGCTCAGCTAAGATTTCGCGTAATCTGTAGAAGTGAAAGCTACGAGCTACTAATGCAGATATGTTCATGCGTCCTACAATATGTGCTCGAGGTTACATAGCGACAGGATGCTGATTGCCATGGTGGTGAGAGGCGGAAATGAAAGAAGCTGATGATCCACGAGAGATAAGACCTTTTCCAATTGGAAGAGATTGCTGTAAGTCTTTGAGAGAAGGAGCTGGGCCTTTTACTTTAGAGTAAAAGTCTTCTTATATGAATAATAAGGAGATAAAAGGCTATACCTAGTAAAGCAGATACGACAAAAAAAGCATACCGGAGCTAGAAATTACTTCCCTTCTCCACCGTCCTTAAAATCCTAATAAAAGAGCCTCCCAAATTGGCAGCGGATAACAAACCTAAAATGGATTCTGGACTCTATTGGACTCTGTGGAAATCATGTGGATGGTGTTATCTAGCTCTATGACCATGAGAACAAGACTATATTGTCTTGTGAAACAGCTCAAATCTATATTCTGCCATTGTATAGAGTAGGGGTTGTGCACCCTGATCTATGTATATACTAGTTTCTTCTAAGTTCTAGGCATGTTATTATACATATAGGTGTAGCATTTGGTGTGGGTATGGAGGTGACCGTTTGGTGGCTGTATAATGGTATCACAGTCAGATGAAGCTCTTACATGTTTTAGAATGCGATTAAAACTATTGCAGCGCCCCGCAGATAGTGCTCTCAGTATATATAATTGACAGCGATATATGTTAATGCATTGATAAAGACGGTCATGCAAAGGTAGCTCCAGGCGGGTAGGGGATGCATTAGAAGCCTCATGGGTAGATGCACCGCGGATCACTTTTGGAGTATATGTTGGGGGCCCGTAGAAGTACACTCACGTCAGCAGGTGGACACCAATTATATGTTTGGGCGATGATTCGTTGGGGAATTATGCTACGGAATCATCAGTAAGATAATTACCACAGTTTGCATTCATCCCTTGAGGGCGGGTACTTTTATTGAGAGGAGAATAGAATGTCTATTGATGGATTATATTAAAATATACCTGGAGCAAATTTCCTGTGCGCAGTAATTTTAGCGCAGACCAAATTATCAAGTTTTGGAAGATCATCAAAATTTAGAAAAACCTTAACGAAAAATAAAAGTAAAAATCTTTTATCTTACATAGTGATACCTCCATGGAGTAAGTAAATTGCATCAGTCATGCCTTGAATAAAACATTAAAGGACATTTATAAGTAAGAATATAAAACAATGAGTCATTACACATACATTCCTGGTTGCAGTCACAGGTCTTCTATGAGCATGCAATTCTCAAAACACTGGATTGAATCATCATGGAAATGGAGTCCATGGATCTTCATAATCAATGCTCAATGAATACACTGACTAGATTGTGTAGAAGAACAAAGATTTCATCCATTTCCAGTGTGTGGTAAATGGGATCATATTATTTAACATTGCGCCCTGAGTTCCAGTGAAACAAATCAGCGTATTTGGTGAAATAGCGAAACGATGGCCACTCCCTACAAAGGTTTGAAACTGTACTGGATGCACGCAATGAAACTCTCTTGTCGGAAGAATTGAATATGCTGAGAAAAATCTTACTCCATCTATATGAAATTTACTTACACAAACAGTGCTAACCAACACATTGCAAAATTTGACTACAAATTATTTTTCCATCATCTAGACAACAACTCCTTGGACTGCACCCTCCAACCCAAACTATCTCTGAACCCAAATTGGAGCCTCTTGGGTGAAAATCAGCAATCAGGCACTAGATATTGTCAATGGTTTAATCAAACAGCTACAAAGAAATGACATGAAATCCCTGCCAAGTATTAAACACATTCAAAAGTGGCATTAAATTAACGAACTTTAAACATCATTCGCGAATCCTGTAACGCTCCTATCTTGTTGGGTTCTCACGTCACCTTAGAAGCTGCAGTACAGGAGTTACATCATACAGCTCCCTGTCTTGGTGAAGATGACTTTAATGTAGTAAAAGCATACAAAGATGCAGGTAAAATCGACTTTTGAAATTTTATCTTTATTAGATGCTACTGGTCGTTATATTGTCCCAAAGTAGATGAACCTGTTATGGTGATACAGAACAACCACTAGCAGTGTTTGAAATCCATGATGCAGAGTACCTGTGATCAAAAATTTTTAGCTCATAATGGTGCATTGGTGCAAAAGGTAGCATCCGTCACCAATATGCATTTGTCTAGCGTGTAAAAACCCACGTTATCTATCGTGCTACAGAACAATGGTTCTCCTCTGTGGATGGCTACCGTCAAGAAGCTTTTGACCATCGATGAGACAAGTACAATGGATTACTAGATGAGGGCATGACCTATTTATAATATGCGCGATCTTGGACCCATGAGGGACTGGGTTATCTCTCGTCAACGTTAAGTAGGGTGTGCCAATTCCTATCTACTATTGTGACCATTTGATGGAGCACATCATCAATGATGATACTATCTCTTCCTTACAAGAATGGTTTGCCAAAGAAGGCTCTAATGCTTGGTGGGCTCATGAAGCGAAAGAATTGTGCCAGCAGGATTCACTGCTGTCCATCTTGTGGACATGATTCTTTCCACAAAGAAACAGATATCATGGACATATGGTTCGACAGCGGTAGCTCTTGGTCTCGGCGTATTGGAACAAAATGAAATGGATGTGCCTTGCGCTATGTACTTAGAAGGTTCTGACCAACATCGCGGTTGGTTTAACTCTTCTTTTGTTAACAGGTATCGCTACACGTGGTCATGCACCATACAACGCCGTATTGACTCACGGTTTCGTAGTGGACGGGGAAGGCCGTAAAATGTCTAAATCTGTAGGCAATACAGTGGCTCCTTCCGATATCATCGATGTACACGGTGCTGACGTAATCGCGTTTGTGGGTATCCTCTTGCAGATTACCAAAGCGAGACGTGCGTTTGTCCAAAGACATCGTAAAACAATTGGCAGAAGTATATCGTAAAATTCGTAACACATTCCGTTTCTTGTTGGGTAACTTAGATAACTTTAACCCTAACACTGATAAAGTAGCTTATAAAGAGTTAACTGAATTGGATCGTTGGGCGTTGCATCGTTTAGAGAAGTTCGTCAAAAAGTAACAAATGCTTACGAAAACTATGAATTCCCTACATCTGTATCACACAATCCATAATTTCTGTACCGTGATTTATCTTCTTTCCTACTTGGACGTATTGAAAGAGTACAATGTATACAGAAGACACGAAACAATCGTAGCTCGTTCGCAAAGACTGCTATCTATGAAATTTTGACAACACTAGTTAAAATGGTGTCCCCAGTTCTTTCTTTTCAGCTGAAGAAGTATGCAAATACATGCCAAAAGAAGATGGTATGGAAGAAAGCGTGATGCTAGCAGATTGGCCACAAGGTCATGCAGAGCATGTGGACGAGGAATTGTCTGCACGTTGGGCAACGATGTTAGACCTTCGTAGTGAAATGACAAGAGCTTTAGAAGGTGCTCTCAGTGATAAAAAGCCATCGAGTCACTCTTTGGATGCATCCATCACTGTCTATGCAGATGGCGATGCGTACCAAGCATTGACTGGATTTGGCGCTTCCCTAGCTAGCTTGTTGATCGTGTCTGAAGCGCATGTAGTGGAAGGCCGTGACAAAGCACCAGCCAATGCAGTAACAGTAGAAGATGGAGTATTATCCATCGTGGTAACTCCATCTGAGTTAGAAAGAAATGCGAACGTTGCTGGATTCACCGCGACACAGTTGGTCAAGATGGGGATCATCCAACATTATGTGCTCGTTGCGCTGACGTAGTCAAAGGATGATGACAATAGCATAAGTAGTCAAAGGTTCAAGTACTATCAATTTAGGTAAGGCAAGGGAATGGAATGGAATGGAATGTATCATTTCCTTGCCTACTTTCTAACAAAGGAGATGCCCTATGAACGTATTGATTGTGATAGACATGCAACATGATTTTATTGATGGAACATTAGGTTCACCGCAGGCGCAGGCCATTGTACCGGCGGTACGTGAAAAAATTCGCAATTTTGATGGTCCCATTGTGTTTACTCGTGATACCCACGATGGAGGTTATCTTGAGCCAAGAGGGAAACATTTGCCGGTGGAACATTGTGCCCGTGGTACCAAAGGCTGGGAGATTGCTGATGATCTGTTGGAAGTGGCTCGTGAACGAGGTCAACGGGTGGATGTACTAGATAAACCTAACTTTGGATCCTTAGCTTTGTTGGCCCATCTTAAAGGAATGCACGAAGAGGAATCTATCGAATCTTTAACCTTGATTGGTTTATGTACGGATATTTGTGTGGTTTCCAATGCTTTGATTCTAAAAGCAGGATTGCCAGAAGTTCCTCTTCATGTGGATCCGAAATGTTGCGCAGGTGTGACTCAAGAATCCCATGAGGCAGCACTATTGACTATGAAGATGTGTCAGTGTATTGTGGAAGAGTAGAGATGTAATCATACAATATCATAAAGAGATAAGCCATACATGGTAAGTATATCAGTACATATAGAAACTGTATGCTTACCATGTTTTGCTGTGTATGCCATAAAGTATAATCGTGTGTTGCATAAGCTTGCAGTGCTTAGAAAACGTCGTTTTTCAGTGTATGGTCGAGAAATGGAATCTACGTAGTATACTAAGACTAGGAGGCTTGCCTATGTACTTTCATATCAAAGACACCTGCGTGTGTTGTGCTGGATGCGCCATGGATTGTCCGACACAGGCCATCACTCGTAAAGTGATCGCTATATCATCCATCAGGGACATGTGCACTCACTGTGGTGACTATTGTGCCATATGCCCAGTGGGTGCCGTGCAGATGGAAAGGAAAAAGACTTGGATATGAACGAATAAAACATGTTTTGTGTACCAAGTCTTTTTTTGTTATGTCAGTATTGAAATGAAATGCTAGTAACTAATGAATATATCGTAGAGGTACTTCTTACATACATCGTTAAGAGGTTGTGTCACAGAGTGTTTGACTACTATAGACTTTATTAGAGACTTTATTAGAGACTTTCACTGGACATATCCTTGACAAATAGATATAAGAAGATTATAATATTTAATTGCAAAAAGTAACTATAACATTGAATTGATGAAGGAATATATCAAGGTTGTAGCTGAAATGAGGAAAGCAAGGTTCACAAGATTGAGCCTTGCTTATTTTGTCATTGGTCAGCAGGAAAACTGAGACCTGGAATCGTCTGCAGTCATACCGTTATAGAATATGTAAGCCAATTTTTATGAGGGGTGAAAAGAACTATGTCTCAAACCTGAGCAGGTGGTAAGCGTACTCGATATACCTCACGCTAAGATCAACGAAGTTCTCGAATGCCACATTTGTTGGACGTGCAGACGCAAGTCCTATGAGTGTTTTGAGAGCGGTTTACAAGATATTTTTAACGATATTTCTCCGATTAAAGACAATTCAGGAAAGTTAGCTCTTTCCTTTGAAGGTTTCAACCGGAGAACCAAAATATGACATTAACGAATACAAAATCGTGATGCTACGATGCATGCACCATTGCGCGTCAATGTTCGTCCGTTAACAATGATCCAGAAAATCCAGATATTAAAGAACAAGAAGTATTCTGCGGGCGACTTCCCATTGATGACAGATACAGGCACATGTTCATCATCAATGAAGATGCGGAACGATGTTATCGTATCTCACTCAGTTCGTTCCCCAGGCGTGTACTACGGTGGCAGTATCGATACCATGGGTAACCGTTTGTATGATTCCACAGTGATCCCGAACCGTGGTGCTTGGATCGAGTTAGAAAAAGATGCAAACGACATTGTGTCCGTACGCATGACCGTAACCGTAAATTACCAGCTACAGTACTAGTACGTGCATTAGGGTTGGGAAACTAACGATTCTATCTTAGAATTATTCTGGAATGGACAAGTGGACGAAAAGTGGTCATCCAGAATACGATGAACGTTTACTTCGTACATTAGAAAAAGATAGCACACAATCTGCTGATGAAGCCTTGGTAGAAAATCTACAAAAAGCTTGCATGGGTGGAACCACCAACCGTGGAAAAGTGCTCGTAACTTATTCGATAACTTATTCTTTGACCTCGTCGCTATGATTTAGCTCGTGCAGGTCGTTACAAATTAAATAAAAATTAGGCTGGCGTCACGCATGTTTGAGTCAAACTGGCAGAACCAATCGTAGACGAAAAATGGCGAAATCATCGAGAAGCAGTACCTATGCGAGAACGAAGAAGTTCTTGAGGTAGTGGCTAATAGCGGTGTGTACAGTGGCGATGTAGTACCTGAGTTCTTCGTAGTGAATACAGAAGGTACTGTAGTGAAAGTCATCTGTAATAACAGCAATTTGCCGTTCAGCCATCGCACTGTGACTCAGAAGAGGCATGATTGCTAACGTAAGTTACGCGATGAACTGATCGAAACATTGGTCAAACTGATGATATCGACCATTTGGGTAACCGTCGTCTTCGTTGTGTAGGCGAATTGCTACAAAACCAATTCCGTATCGGTTTAACTCGTATGGAACGTGTAGTTAAAGAACGTATGACGATTCAAGACTATTTCTGTCATCACTCCACAAGCTTTATTGAATATCCATCCAGTTGTGGCAGCCATTAAAGAGTCTTTGGTCTTCCTCAGTTGTCTCAGTTCATGGACCAAACTAACCCATTGGGCGAATTGACACATAAACGTCGTCTATCTGCGTTAGGCCTGGTGGTTTATCTCGTGAGCGCGCGGGCTTCGAAGTTCGTGACGTGCATCACTCTCACTATGGCCGTATGTCCAATTGAAACTCCAGAGGGCCCAAAACATCGGTTTGATCAATCCTTGTCCAACTATGCGACAGTGAATGAATTTGTTTCATTGAAGCACCGTACCGTAAAATTGAAAAAGTATATGGTACTGGTGATGAAGCTAATAAAAGTTGTAAAAAGTTCGCGTTACAGACCAAGTTGTATATATGACAGCTGATGAGAGAGAGAAGGCATGATAACTGCCCAAGCGAACTCTCGCATTGATGAAGAAGGTTACTTCGTATCTGAGAACATTGCATGTCGTCTGGTCATGATGTATTAGAAGTATCTCCAGATAAAGTAGACTATATGGATGTAAGTCCAAAAGAAGTAGTATCCATCGGTACTGCTATGATTCCATTCTTAGAAAATGATGATGCGAACCGTGCCTTGATGGGTGCGAACATGCAGCGTCAAGCGGTGCCATTACTTCGGGCGCAAGCACCATTGGTAGGTACTGGTATGGAATACAAAGCGGCAACAGACTCCGGCGTTTGTGTATTAGCAAAAGAAGCTGGTATTGTGACACGTTGTTGGGGCAATGAAGTCCATGTACAGCGTGATAATGGCCGTGTAGACGTATATAAAATGAATAAATTCATGCGTTCTAACCAATCTACATGCTTTAACCAAAAACCAATCGTATACCGTGGCCAATCCGTTGTGAAAGGTCAAGTGTTGGCAGATGGTCCAGCTACAGATGGAGGCGAATTAGCATTAGGTTTCAACGTGCTGGTAGCGTTCATGCCTTGGGAAGGTTACAACTACGAGGATGCGATCTTATTAAGTGAAGAACTTTGTAAAGAAGATATCTACACATCCATCCATATCGAAGAGTAGGAATGTGATGCTCGTGACACTAAATTAGGTGCTGAAGAAATCACTCGCGAATGCCAAATACAGGTGATGATAATCTTAAAAACTTGGATGAAAAACGGTATCATCTGCATCGGTGCAGAAGTTAAACCTGGTGATATCCTAGTTGGTAAAGTAACTCCTAAAGGAGAAACTGAATTAACTCCAGAAGAACGCTTATTGCGTGCGATTTTCGGCGACAAAGAGCGTGAGGTTCGCGATACTTCCTTGCGTGTACCACATGGTGAAGCAGGTAAAATTATGGACGTTAAAATCTTCACTCGTGAAAAATGGTGACGAATTACAACCAGGTGTTTAATAAAGTAGTTCGTGTATATATTGCACAAAAACGTAAAATCCATGAAGGCGATAAAATGGCGGGTCGTCATGGTAACAAGGGTGTCGTTTCTCGTGTTATGCGTCAAGAAGATATGCCATTCTTACCAGATGGTACGCCAGTACAAATCGTATTGAACCCATTAGCGTATGCCGTCTCGTATGAACATCGGACAGGGTATTAGAAACGCATTTAGCTGAGGCAGTACAAGGTTTGGGCATGCAAATTAAAGCAACAGACCTAAAAAATCAAAGAAGTACTAAAAAGAAGCTAAATTAAATGGAAATCTACTGGATGGTATCGACGGTATCAAAGATATCTACGCAGAAATTGAAAGTCTAGAACAAGCCATCGCAGATCCTACGATTGCGAACTATTTGGAAACCGATAAACAAATCGATAGCCAAAAAGTAGTGGCATTAGATAAAATTTTACATAGAGCACAAGATAAATTTGAGGAATTGGTGGACAAACTCGTTATGACTTCTTGTTGGCAGAAGAAAACGCATCTATGAATTGGGTATTGAAACATTTGATGATGTAGAAGCAGAACGTCCAGAAATGGAACCAGCCTTAGAAGAAGAATTGCACACACTTCGTCGAGTGGTTACTGTGATTGACACAATTCACCATGTTCGAGAAAAACGCAGTCACTTACGCACTGAGTTGGAAAAATATGGTTATGACTATGATACATATGGTATGCCAAAACCCTGATGTGGCTAGTCTCATTGCACACCAGTATTTGACGGCGCCTCATGAAAGTGACGTATTCGATACACTTAGCATAGCTGGTCGTGATGATGATGGTAAAACTGTATTGTACGATGGCCGTACAGGCGAAAGAATGGATAACAAAGTTACTGTTGGTTACGTATACATGTTGAAACTTCACCATCTAGTAGATGATAAATCCATGCTCGTTCTACAGGTCCGTATTCCCTGATACACAACAACCATTGGGTGGTAAGCTCAATTCGGTGGACAACGTTTCGGTGAGATGGAGCGTGGGCCTGAAGCGTATGGTGCGCCTATACACTACAAGAGTTGTTAACTCGTAAAATCCGACGATGTTGTGGGCCGTGTAAAAGCGTATGAAAAAATCGTTAAAGGTGAAAACATTCCTGAACCAGGCGTACCTGAATCTTTCAAAGTATTGTTGAAAAGAATTACAAAGTATCGGCCTTGACGTGAAAATCTGAACGAAGATCAAGAAGAAGTTCTCATCAAAGAATTAGATGAAGATGATGTACCACGTCGCGATGATATTCGTGAAGCGATGGAAGAAGGCACTACAGAGGCGACCGAAGCGAGAAGCTCCACAGTAGAAGGCACACCTGACGGATATATTGTGAGAAGAAGAGCCTCGTCACAGCAGGTGAAGAAGACGATATTATCAGCCAAATTAGCGGCTATGTAGAATCTTCTGATAATGAGTAATACCACTATCTCGTAAAGGAGGGAGCATACAGTGCTAGACGTAAAATGAATTTGATTCTGCGAATCGGCTTCTAGCTTCGCCACAACAAATTTGGAGTGGTCTCATGGAGAAGTTAAAAACACGAAAACAATTAACTACCGCACCCAAAACCAGAGCGAGATGGTTTATTCTGTGAGCGCATTTTCGGACCAACAAAGGACTGGGAATGTCATTGTGGAAAATATAAACGCATCCGTTATAAAGGTGTTGTCTGTGATAAATGTGGTGTAAAGTTACTCGTGCTAAAGTACGTCGTGAACGTATGGGCCATATTGAATTGGCTACACCAGTGTCTCTATATTTGGTATTTCAAGGGTATCCCATCTCGTATGGGATTGATCCTGATATATCTCCTCGTTCCTTGGAACGTATTGTACTTTGCTGCGTATATCAGTAGTGGATCCAGGTCAATCTCCATTGTCTAAACAACAATTGTTATTTGAAACCGAATTCCGTGAATACGAAGCAATGTTCAATGATCCTGATTATAAAATCGCTGGTAAAAGTGGGTGATCATTGAAACCATTGCACAACGTCGTGAACGTTTGCAATTAATCAACTCTGCTAAGCACAAAGAAGCTGTGAATGCAGAGCTTGCAGCAAATACTGAAATTCCAGAAGAAGAAAAAGAATACGAAGTATTAACTCGTGAAGAAAAATTAGAGCTTGGTGCCTTTAGAAGAAACACATTCTGTGTGTATCGATATGGTGCTGAAGCGATTAAAGAATTACTTTGCGAATTAGACTTAGAAGCGTTGAACGATGAATTGCGTGCTGAGCTAGAAACTGCAACAGGTCAACGTAAAGTTCGTGCTGTTCGCCGTTTAGAAGTAGTAGAAGCATTCCGTCAATCTGGCAACCGTCCAGAATGGATGATTGATGGATGTAGTACCAGTTATCCCACCTGAATTGCGTCCAATGGTGCAATTAGATGGCGGCTCGCTTTGCCACATCTGACTTAAATGATTTGTATCGTCGTGTTATCAATCGTACAACTGTTTGAAACGTTTATGGATTTAGGCGCTCCTGATATTATCGTGCGCAACGAAAAACGTGCGCTACAAGAAGCTGTAGATGCGTTGATTGACAATGGTCGTCGTGGCCGTCCTGTAACAGGTCCTGGGAACCGTCCATTGAAATCCTTATCTGACATGTTAAAGCGTTGCAAACAAGGTCGTTTCCGTCAAAACTTATTGGGTAAACGTGTTGACTACTCCGGCCGTTCCGTTATCGTAGTTGGTCCAGAATTGAAAAATGCATCAATGTGGTCTTCCAAAAAGAGATGGCGTTGGAATTATTCAAAGCCATTTGTTATGAAACGTTTGGTGAACGTGGACAAGCTAGCAATATTAAAGCGGCAAAACGTCGAGTAGAGCGTATCGGTGCTGGTGTTTGGGAAGCGTTGGAAGAAGTTATCAAAGAACATCCAGTATTACTAAACCGTGCCCCTCTACATTGCATAGATTAGGTATCCGCTTCGAACCAATCTTTTGGGAAGGTCGTGCTATCAAATTGCATCCATTAGTATGTACAGCCTTCAACGCCGACTTTGACGGTGACCAAAATGGCGTGTCACTTACCATTGTCCGTAGAAGCACAATCGAAGCACGTACGTTGATGCTTTCATCCCATAATATCTTATCTACAAAAGATGGTAAACCAGTAGCGGTTCCATCTCAGGATATGATCTTGGGTACATACTACTTAACAGTAGTTCGTAAAGGTACAGAAGATAAAGCAAAACGCTTTCCGCAAATTACGACGAAGTGATGTTGGCATACGATTCTGGTGTCATCGGATTACAAGAGTGATCTACATCTCGTATCGAAGGGTATGGTCTCAGTTAAAAACAACAGCAGGCCGTTTGATTTTCAACGAAGCTTTATATCCAGAAATCCGTCAATTTGTGAAAGAAGAAGACGGCACATGGTCCTTGGGTAAAGTCATGGATAAGAAAATGGTTGGTAAATTGGTAGACCAATGTTTCCAAGCATCTCGGCAAACGAAAAACAGCGGAATTGCTTGACCGTATCAAATCCTTGGGTTATTCCTTCGCTCGTCGTGCAGGTATGACAATCGCTATTGCGGATATCAAAGTACCAGAAGTAAAAGCTGGTATCGTAGAAGAGGCAGATACAGAAGTTAACAAAGTATCCCGTCTATATCGTCGTGGTTTAATTACAGAAGAAGAACGTTACCGTAAAACTATCGATCTTTGGAATGAAGCTATCGATAATGTTACAGAAGCCATGATGGATAATATGGCGGCTGACCAAGATGGTTTCAACCCAGTATATATGATGGCGATTTCCGGTGCCCGTGGTAACAAACAACAGATCCGTCAGTTGGCGGGTATGCGTGGTTTGATGGCGGACCCATCTGGTCGTATCATCGACTTACCAATCAAAGCGAACTTTAAAGAAGGTTTGACTGGTATTGGATTACTTTACGTCCTCTCACGGTGCTCGTAAAGGTTTGGCCGATACGGCCCTTCGTACAGCTGACTCTGGTTATTTAACACGTCGTCTTGTTGACGTATCTCAAGACGTAATTGTTCGTGAAGAAGACTGGTGACGTAGAGGTATCGACTTAGCTCGTGAAAGAGCTCGCTTAGCGCGCAATACAAAAGATGCGTTGACATACTTAAAAGATGATTTAATCGGTCGTGTATTAGATCGCGATGTAGTAGACCCCTATGACTGGGGAAGTGATTGCTGACGCTGAAAGCATCGTAACAGAAGCAACGATCGAAGCATTAGCAGAATCTCAGTGAAAATCTATCGCATTGCGTGGCGCACAACTGGGTAGCGACAGCGATATCAACCATACTAACATTGTTCAAAACCATTGCATTAGGTGAAGTGGACGATACGATTCGTACAACATTACGCAACACAATGGTTGAAAACTATGTTGGGTAAAGATACTGTGTATCCTGTTATCGATAGTGAAGGTGTAGAAATTTTCCCGCGCATACAGCATTGACAGAAGAAGGTATCGAAGCTATCTTGAACTCCGATGTAAAAGAAGTTCAAGTACGCAACAATGAAATTCATGGCATTGAAGTAGAAGCTATCGTAGAAGGTACTGGCGTTATCGAACCATTGAAAGATCGTATCTGTGGCCGTACAGCAGCAGAAGAATTAATCAATAAAGAAACTGGTGAAGTTATCGTTCCATTGAATGGTGAAATCACTGACAAATTAGCTGATGAAGCAGTAAAACACTATGACACAGTGAAAAATCCGTGCTGCTATTGACTTGTCGTTCTCCATATGGCGGCGCGTATGAAATGTATGGCACGCACTTAGGTACTGGTGGGCAGGCATGTTGGTGAAGCAGGTAGATATTGCGAGGCACAATCCATCGGGAGCCAGGTACACAGTTAACAATGCGTACATTCCATACAGGCGGTGTTGCCAGTGACGATATCACACAAGGTTTGCCTCGTGTCGAAGAATTATTTGAAGCACGTCGTCCGAAACGTAATGCTATCATTGCAGAAGTAGAAGGTACTGTACGTGTCGTTCCTAACGATAATAAAAAGTAACAATACTATCTTTATTACGACAGCTGAGGGTGAAGAGTTTGATTACTTAATCCCTTATGGATCTCGCATCATTGTGAAAGATGGTGATGTAGTGTCTTTAGGTGCGCGTTTAACAGAAGGTTCCATTAACCCTCGCGACATTATGCGTGTAATGGGTACAGAAGCAACGCAACGTTACCTAGTATATGAAGTACAAAAAGTATACAAACTTCAAGGTGTAGAAATTAACGATAAACACATCGAGGTTATTGTTCGTCAAATGTTACATAAAGTGAAAATTGAAGATGCTGGGGATGGTGATGTATTACCAGGAGACTCTATTGATGTGAATACATTTGAAGATGAAAACCGTCGCTTTACGCTTAAAATGGTAAAAGAAGCCACTGGTGTTCGTAGCACTCTTGGGTATTACCAAAGCAGCCTTTGACTACAGACAGCTTGTCAGCAGCCTTCCAAGAAACAACACGTGTTCTTACAGAAGCAGCAATCAAAGGTAAAATTGATCCATTACTTGGCTTAAAAGAAAATGTTATCATCGGTAAATGATACCAGCTGGTACAGGGATGAGCCGTTATCGTAAGATTAAAGTAGTGAAACATACACCTGATTCAGAAGATCTAGTAGTAGATACAGAAGTAGTCAGTGCATGGTGAAGCATCTCAAGAAGTAGTATCTGAAACAAACGAATAGTCAATACCCAAGAGATTTAGATTCTTAGATAATTAGTTCTGTACAAGTGAAAGGTAATACTTTCCTTTGTATAGAGATGATATCTTAGATATGATGATAGCGAATAACCTACGAAAGTATGGTTATTCGCTATTTTTGTATTCCCTAAAAGGACAAACACTGTAGTCAACCATAAAAATTTAAGTATATCAATTTTGCATAGATAGAATTAGTTAAAGAAAAACAAATGAATGTATATACATAAAATAATGAATTTTTGTATAAAATAGATATATTTTATGCAAAAATAAAATATATGAACCACACGGAAGCATGTACATATAAAATGGCTTGAGACAGCACTTTTTAGGGGCTTAAAATCGTTTGACATGACCTATAAAGGGTGGTAAACTATTAGAGTGCCTAGGGACAGTGCGCCCTAAAGCGAGTAACGAATGAGAAGGAGACGCATATGACAATCGATATGCTTTTCAAATGCAAATCTCACAATAGGAGCGAAACAAACGCGAAAAGCCGTGAGTCGTGATGAAGTAGAGTGTATTTGTAGGTCTCGATAGCGATGACCGACTTATCTTGCCGATTCTGAAATTTGTTTAGAGCACAACGTGCCTGTGAACCGAGATCATACGATGGAGGAACTAGGCAGGCTGCTCACATTAAGGTAGGAGCTGCTGCAATCGGCGTGCTTCGCTAGTTTTGGTAATATCCGGAGCGACATATTGTTGAGCGGATCAATTATAAATCTAATTGTTTGAAAGGAGGTGCCCACATGCCAAACTATTAACCAGTTAGTACGTAAAGGCCGTAAAAACTTTAGTGCGTAAATCTGACTTCCAGCTTTGAAAGAGTGTCCACAAAACGTGGTGTATGTACCGTGTATACACAGTTACGCCTAAAAACTGAACTCCGCGCTTCGTAAAGTTGCCCGTGTTCGTTTGACAAACGGTATTGAAGTAACTGCATACATCCCAGGCATTGGTCACAATTTACAAGAACACAGCGTTGTACTTATCAGAGGTGGACGTGTTAAGGACCTTCCGGGTGCGTTATCACATCGTTCGTGGTGCATTGGATACAGCTGGCGTACAAAACCGTATGCAAAGCCGCTCCAAATACGGCGCGAAACGATAGCTAAAAATAATTTAGCATAAGATTAGAAAACACACATCGTTAAAGGAGGAATTGACATGCCAAGAAAAAGGCCCTGTTGTGAAACGCGATGTACTACCAGATCCGGTATACAATAGCAAATTAGTAACACGTTTCATTAACAAAAGTAATGTACGATGGCAAAAAGGCATTGCTGAATCCATCGTATAGGCGATGCATTTGAAATTATTCGTTCCAAAAATGGGTCAAGACCCAATGGAAGTTTTTGATCAGGCTTTAAAAATGTAATGCCTGTATTAGAAGTACGTGCTCGCCGTATCGGTGGTGCTAACTACCGCGCACCGGTTGAAGTTCGTGCTGATCGCCGTTTATCTCCCAGGTATTCGCTGGATGGTAAACTATGCTCGTCTTCGTGGTGAACGCACTATGAAAGAACGTTTAGCAGGCGAATTAATGGACGCGTTCAATAACACTGGCGCAGCTATTAAGAAAAAGAAGATACTCATAAAATGGCAGAAGCTAATAAAGCATTTGCTCATTACAAATGGTAATTAGTTAAGGAGATATACAGTGGCAAGAGAAGTTTCTTTAGAGAAAACTCGTAATATCGGTATGCATGGCTCACATCGATGCTGGTAAAAACAACCACAACGGAACGTATCCTTTACTATACTGGTCGAGTTCACAAAATCGGTGAAGTACATGAAGGTGCTGCTACGATGGACTGATGGAGCAGGAGCAAGAACGTGGTATCACTATCACGTCCGCTGCTACTACTACTCAATGGAAAAAGGTCATCGCATCAACATTATCGATACTCCTGGTCACGTAGACTTATGGTAGCAGTAGAGCGTTCCCTCGTGTACTAGACGGTTCCGTAGCTGTATTCAGTGCAAAGGTGGCGTTGAGCCTCAATCTGAAACAGTATGGCGTCAAGCGGATAAATACGGCGCACCTCGTATCGCTTTGTGTAAACTAAAATGGATACAGTAGGTGCTGACTTCTTCCGCGTAGTTGATATGATGAAAACTCGTTTAGGTGCTAATAGCGTTGCTATCCAAGTGCCTATCGGTGCAGAAGATACTTCAAAAGGTATCATTGACTGGTAACTATGAAAGCCGAAATCTACATCAGTGATGACGGAAAAGAACACGAAATCACTGAAATCTGCAGAAGAATATGCTGATGTGGCAGCAGAACGTCGTGAAATGTTAGTTGACGCAGTGTGCTGAAACTGATGACGAATTGATGGAAAAATATTTGAAGGCGAAGAAATTTCTGAAGAACAAATCAGCAGCTCTTCGTAAAGCTGTGCGTGAAAAACGCATTGTTCCCAGTTCTTTGCGGATCTTCCTCACAAAAAACAAAGGTGTACAAATGTTGCTGGAGATGCTGTGAAAGGACTACATGCCAGCTCCAACAGACGTACCAGCGATCAGCGTATCGATCTCAGCACTGGTGAAGAGACTACTCGTCCTTCCACAGATGACGGTCCTTTCGCTGCGTTGGCTTTCAAAAATCATGGCTGACCCTGCTGTTGGTAAATTAGCGTTCTTCCGTGTGTACTCCAGTACATTAGAGTCTGGTTCTGACGTATTCAACCTACAAAAGGCAAAAAGAACGTATCGGCCGTATCTTGCAAATGCATGCTAACAGCCGTCAAGAAATCGACCGCGTATACGCTGGTGATATCGCTGTTGCAGTAGGTCTTAAAAGATACTACAACTGGTGATACACTTTGCGATGACAAAGCGCAAGTTATTCTTGAATCCATGGAATTCTAGAACCAGTTATCTCTCGTTAGCTGTGGAACCAAAAACCAAAGCAGACCAAGAAAAATGGGTATGGCTTTAGCCTGTTTGGTGAAGAAGATCCAACTTTCAAAGTTCGTACTGATGAAGAAACTGGCCAAACAATCATTTCGCGGTATGGGTGAGCTTTTCACCTTGACATCATCGCTGACCGTGAAGGAACCGTGAGTTCAAGGTTGAATGCATGTAGGGTAAACCTCAAGTAGCGTACCGCGAAACAATCGTCAAAGCGTTAAATCTGAAGGCAACTGTCTCGCCAATCTGCGGTAAAGGTCAATCACGGCCATTGCTGGTTGGAAATCATCCACAAGAACCAGGTGCTGGTTTCGAATCTGAAAACAAGTTGTTGGTGGTTCTATTCCTCGTGAATACATTGGACCAGTTGAGAACGGTGTTAAAGAGGCTATGGAGTCCGGTGTTATCGCTGGTTATCCAACGGTTGATATCAAAGTTATCGTATTTGACGGTTCCTACCATGATGTTGACTCTCGAAATGGCCTTCAAAATTGCAGGTTCCATGGCTTTCAAAAGAGGGTGCCTCGTAGCTGACCCAGCATTACTTGAACCATACATGGCTGTTGAAGTTGAAGTCCAGAAGAATACATGGGCGACGTAAATCGGCGACTTAAACTCTCCGTCGTGGCCGCATGGATGGAATGGAAGTCGCAACGGTTCCAACATATCAAAGCATATGTTCCATTGAGCGAAATGTTCGATATGCTACTGACCTTCGTTCCAAAACTCAAGGTCGCGGTAACTACTCCATGACATTCGATCACATGAAGAAGTGCTCAAAAAATTGCTGAAGAAATTCAGGCCAAGAAAAATGGCTAATCAGTACATCCTAGGGGGCGCTTAGCCCCTGTAGGGTTACTATGCACATAAAGTTTTAATGTATCCGGAGGACAACCAAAATGGCAAAAGCAAAATTTGAACGTAATAAACCACACGTTAACATTGGTACTATCGGTCACGTTGACCATGGTAAAACTATTTTAACAGCAGCAATCACAAAAGTTCTTGCTGAAAAGGTCAGCTGATTTCCAAGACTCAGCACGATCGACAAAGCTCCAGAAGAACGTGAACGCGGTATCACAATCAACACTGCACACGTAGAGTACGAAACAGACTCCCGTCACTATGCACACGCTGACCGCTCCAGGCCATGCTGACTATCGTTAAAAAACATGATCACTGGTGCCGCTCAAATGGATGGTGCTATCCCTAGTTGTATCCGCAGCCGACGGCCTCGGCGCTACAAACTCGTGAGCACATCTGGTTAGCTCGTCAAGTAGGTGTACCAGCTATCGTTGTATTCAGGAACAAAAAGACATGGTTGACGATGAAGAATTATTTGAATTAGTAGAAATGGAAACCGTGAATTGCTTTCCAGCCACGAATTTCCCCTGGCGATGACATCCCGCTGTTGCAGGGTTCTGCATTGAAAGCTCGAGAAGGCGACGCTCACATACGCTGAAGCAATCAACGAATTGATGGCAAAAGTTGACGAGTCATCCCAACTCCAGAACGTGACACTGACAAAACATTCTGATGCCTGTAGAGGACGTGTCTCACAATCACCGGTCGTGGTACAGCAGCAACTGGCCGGTAGAACGTGGTCAAATCAACGTTGGTGACGTAGTAGAAATCGTTGGTCTTCGGCAGAAGAACCATCCAGCACTACAGTTGCAGGTCTTGAAATGTTCCGAAAATCTTGGAATCTGCAGTAGCAGGTGACAAACGTAGGTGCATTGTCTTCGCGGTATCGACCGTAAAGATATCGAACGTGGTCAAGTATTGGCTAAACCAGGTTCTATCAAACCTCACACTAAATTCAAAGCAGAAGCATATAGTGTTGACAAAAGAAGAAGGTGGCCGTCATACTCCATTCTTTCTCCAACTACCGTCCACAATTCTACTTCCGTACAACTGACGTAACTGGCGTTATCAACTTTACCAGAAGGTACAGAAATGTGTACGCCTGGTGATAACATCACGAACATCGAGCTTATCACCCAATCGCCATTGAAGAAGGTTTACGTTTTCGCGATCCGCGAAGGTGGTCATACAGCAGGCGCTGGTGTTGTTACAGCTATCGAAGCAGGGCAATCCAACTGATAGATTATCTATATAAACTGGGTGTAACTCGGGCGAGCGGCAGTCCCGCCGCCTAGGTTGTGTAGAAACTATGATATAGAAGGTTGCCCTTGCGAGGGAGAATTTCTGCGAGCAGTTCATTCTGGAAATGGACGAAGGAGATATATACCAATGGCAAAACAACAAAAATTCGTATTCGCTTTAAAGAGCATAAGCGATCACAAAGCATTGATCGCGCGCAAACGCATCGGGAAAGAAACGCAATGGCGCATTGCTTTCGGGACCAATCCATTGCCAACAGAAAAATATCAATGATTCTTCGTTCTCCACGTAACAAAGATTCCCGTGATCAATTCGAAATGCGTACACATAAACGCTTAGTAGAAATTATTGAACCAAATTCGAAAACAGTAGATGCAATCACTCGCTTAGATTTGCCAGCCAGTGATCTATTGAAATAAAATTATAAGAAATATGAGGTGCGATTATGTTCAAAGCTATTTTGGGTAAAAAGTTAGGAATGACCAAGTCTTCACAACTGAAGGCAAACTAGTTCCTGTCACCGTAGCGAAACTACACCCAGCTGGAGTGCAAGTGAAAAACTGTTGAATCCGACGGTTACAATGCAGTACAGCTTGGTCACGTTCCATTAAAGAAAAACATTTAACTAAACCTGTAAAAGGCCAGCTTCGATGCCGGCGAGCGCCAGTTAAATATTCGGTTCGAACTTGCCTGCTGGAAGCAACTGATTGCACAGAGTGGGCCAAACTCTGGCAGCTGATATCTTCGCAGAAGGTGAGCTAGTAGATGCTGGGGGTGGTGTAAAAGGTAAAGGTTTCGCTGGCAATCAAGCGTCATAACTTTAGCTGTGGTCCTGAAAACTCATGGTTCCAATCTCATCGTGAACCAGGTTCCATCGGTCCAACGATCTCCGGTGGCGGCGGTAGCACGAAAGGTAAAACTCCTGGACAAAGATGGCAGGCAGAGTTACGCACAACGTCTATCTGTTGCAAAAGTGATACTGAACGTAACCTTTTTATTAATCAAAAGGTGGCATCCCTGGTGCTAAAGGTAGCCTAGTGATGGTTCGCAACACAGCAAAACTTCAGCAGTTAAATAACCAATTGTCGAGCGAGGACAGCAGTAATGCCAACAGCACTAAACACAACAGTGTCCGGGCGCCAAGGCTCGGAGAAATCCAGTTGAATGATGCAGTATTCGGTGTTGGAAGTAAACGCGCTGTTATGCATCGCCGTAGTTCGTCAATTGTCTAACGAACGAGACTTGGTACACATAACATGCAACAAAAACTCGAGTGAGTGGCGCACGCGATGGCGTAAAAACCTTGGAGACAAAAAGGTACAGGCCAGTCGCTAAAGGAATCCTAGCTGTTCCCCAATTTGCAGGTAGGGTAGAATCACCTTTTATCCACAACCACGTAGCTACCATAAAGCTAGTGCGCCTCGTAAGCCAGACGCGTAGTGGTTAAATCCGCATTATCTGATAAAGCAACAATAGCGAATTTGCCCGGTAATCGACGAACTGAAACTAGCTGCACCACCAAAGAAGTATTAAACGCCCCACAACTTTAAAGTTGGTGTGACGCAAAAGTTCTTCTCTCATCACCTGATGGTGATGTAAATGTGGAATCGTCCGCTCGTACATCTGCTCGTGTAAAAGCGCTCACACACGTGAACATCAATATTCTGACGATTTCAGTGCACCACTGACAAAACTCTTCACTCGCTGAAGGTGCTAGGCTGCAAAATTGAGGAGGTGTTGGACAATCGAACAAATTTGATGTATTAATTCGTCCAATCATTACAGAGAAAACAAACAGTACTAATGCAAGAAAACAAAATACATCTTCTGATCCTTTTGACTTGAACAAAAGTAAAATTCAAAGCTGTTGAAACTCTATCTTCAAATGTAAAAAGTAGAAAAGTAGCCACAACTGCATTAGGAAAAACTAAACGCATGGGTCGTACAATGGGTAAACGTAGCGATTACAAAAAGCTATCGTAACTCTGGGTGTCTGGCGAAACCATTGAAACTATTTGAAGGTGTATAAGGTTCAGTAAGGAGGCCCACAATGGTACTAAATCGACTTTAAACCGTACCCGCTGGTCGTCGGTTTGCAGACAGTGTCTGCCTTTACTGAAATTACAGCAAGCAAACCTGAAAATCCTTTGCTCGCGAAAAGTAACTTCTAAAGGTGTGGTCGTACTAACACTGGTAAAAATGACAGTACGTCATCAAGGTGCGGTCATGCAAACGTCAATACCGTATTATTGACTTCAAACGTACCAAAGATAATATCCCAGCTCGCGTAGCTACAATCGAATACGCATCCCAACTCGTAGCCGTATCGCATTGTTAAACCATGCATGATGGCGAAAAACGTTATATCATTGCCCACATGTCTTCAAAGTGGGTGATGAAGCATCGGTCCTGAATCCGATATTAAACCAGGTAACGCGCTACCATTGGCTAATATCCCATTGGGTACCAAGACACAAACATCGAAAATGAAAAATCGGTAAAGGCGGACAAATCTGTTCGTTCTGCTGGTACCTCCCGCTCAATTAATGGCGAAAGAAGGCAACTACGCATTACTTTCTGTTTACCATCTGGTGAACTTCGTCGCATCGTGTAGAATGCCGTGCCAGAGTAGGTGTTGTATCTAACATTGACCATGGAAAATATCACTATTGCTAAAAGCTGGCCGTCAACGTTGAAAGGCATCTGTCCTGGCAACCAGTGGTGTTACAATGAACTCCTTGTGACCATCCACATGGTGGTGGTGAAGGTAAACCTCAGTAGTGTCAAACATCCTGTTACACTTTGGGTAAAACTAGCCATGGCGTTAAAACTCGCGATAAAAGAAAGCTTCATAAGCTAATCGTTAAACGTCGCACAAAATAGGATATAGGAAGGAGATATAACAGTGTCCAGATCAATTAAAAAGGCCCTTTTGTCGCAGAATCTCTTCTGAAGAAAAATTGATGCCTTAAATGAAAACTAATGATAAAAAGTAGTAAAAAACTCGGTCCTGCATCTACTATTTTCCCACAATTTGTAGGCATATACGATTGCGGCATGATGGTCATGACAAACATGTACCTGTATTCATTACAGAAGATATGGTAGGTCATAAATTAGGTGAGTTCGTCCCACACACTTTATAAAAGGCATGCGCAGGCGACGAAAAACGACAGGCAGAAAATAGGAGGATTTAACATGGAAGCAAAAAGCAATCGCCAGACATATTCGTATTGCGCCCTGTAAAATCCGCATCGTTGCAGATTTAGTGCGCGGTACATCGGCGCGCATTTGCCATCTTAGTTTACCCGAAAGTTGGCGCCGATGTGCAACTCAGTTTTGACATCTGCGCATCGCAAAATGCAGAGAACACAAATTTTGATATGAAAGTCAGATAATCTCTATGTGTCCGAGATCTCGTCGATCGGCGCCCAACAATGAAACGCATTCATCCTCGTTCGTGGACAGCTTTCAAAAATTTTGAAACGTTCTAGCCACGTAACAGAAGTTGTTAAAGAAAGAGCTTTAATCGAAGGAGGGAAACAGAGTGGGTCAAAAAGTAAATCCACATGGCTTTGCGTGTTGGTATCGTAAAAGATTGGGACGCAAAAATGGTATGCTGATAAAGATTTTGCATCTAACCTTCATGCGAAGACGTTAAAAATTCGTAACTTCTTGAAGAAAACACTTTTTCATTGCTGGTATTTCCCGCATTGAAACTTGAGCGTACAACTAAAACGTATTAAATTAACAATCCACACAGCTAAACCAGGTATGGTTATCGGTAAGGGTGGACAAGGTATCGAAGATATCCGTAAAGAATTAAAACGTTTTGCACAGATAAACAAATCGATGTAAATATTGCTGAAATTAAACAAGCAGATATGGAAGCTCAACTTGTCGCTGAAAGCATTGCAGGACAACTGGAACGCCGTAAGTTTCCGTCGTGCAAATGAAACAAGCAGTTGACGTACTCATGCGTTTTGAGGCGCTAAAGGTATCAAAGTAATGGTATCGGTCGTCTTGGCGGTGTGAGATCGCCTGTAGCGAATCTTACCGTGAAGGTTCCATTCCACTTCACACACTTCGTGCAGCACATCGACTACGCAACAGCAGAAGCACATACAACATATGGTCGCATCGGTATATAAAGCATGGATCTATAAAGGTGAAGTTTTTGCCAGAAGCTAAACAGAAACATCTAAAAAGCGAAGAAGGTGACAACTAATGCTACATTCCAAAGCGCGTAAAACATCGTAAACAATCCCCGCGGTCGTATGAAAGGCCGTGCAATGCGTGGTAACAAAAGTTGCTCGTGGCGATTTCGGTTTAGTAGCATTAGAGCCATCTTGGATCACAAACCGTCAAACCGAAGCAGCCCGTATTGCAATGGACACGTTACATTAAACGTGGTGGTGAAAGTTTGATTAAATTTTCCTGATAAAACCAATCACTGCAAAACCAGCAGGCGTTCGTATGGGTTCCGGTAAAGGTTCCCCAGAAAATGGGTAGCAGTAGTTCGCCCAGACGTGTAATGTTTGAAATGAACGGCGTGGCAGAAGAAGTGGCTCGAAGCTATGCGTCTTGCAAACATAAACTTCCAATCAAAACGAAGTTCGTTGTTACGGTAAAGAATTGGGTGGTGACGTAAATGAAGGTTAATGACATTCGCAATTTGAGCGCTGCCGAGTTGAACACTAAAGCTCTCGAATTGAAAGAAGAGTTGTTTAACCTACGTTTTCAACTCGCTACTGGTCAATTAGAAAACTGCAGTATCCGTGAAGTTAAAGAAAACTATCGCTCGTATCAAAACAGTACAACGAGAAGAAGAAATTAAAGGTAACGCATAATAACAAATTTTGTTTGGATTGAATAGAGGCTGAAGTCGTGGCAGAAGCAAGAAAATGTACGAAAAGCACGTAGGTAAAGTTGCTAAGCAACAAAATGGATAAAGCAGTTGTTGTGCACAAACTGATCGTAAAGTACCGCACGAATTATATAGCAAGCCAATGGTAACAAGCAAACGTTTTAAAGCACATGATGAAACAACGAATGCTTAGTTGGCGATATCGTAAAAATCGTGAGAAACTCGTCCATTATCTAAAGATAAACGTTGAGAGTTGTAGAAACTATTGAAAAGACAAAAATAATCAGTGATGTAAGGAGGAAAAGTCATGATCCAGCAACAAACAATTTTTGAATGTTGCCGATAACACTGCGCGAAACGCATTATGTGCATCCAGTGATGAGCGGTTCTTACCGTAAATTTAGCAATATATGGTGACGTAATCGTTGCTTCTGTAAAAGATGCACCACCCGGTGGCGTTGTCAAGAAAGGCGACGCTAGTTAAAAGCGCGTTATTGTTCACGTTCTAAAAAGGCATCCGTCGTCGAAGATGGTTCCCTATCCGTTTCGATGAGAACGCTGCTGTAGTTATTAAAGACGACAAAAGTCTCGCGGAACACGTATTTTCGGACCCAGTAGCAAGAGAACTTGCAGACTTCATGAAAATTATCTCCTTGCTCCAGAAGTGTTATGAAGATGAGGAGCTCAACATGTCCTAAAAACTACATGTTAAAAAGGTGATACAGTTGTTGTTATCTCCGGCAAGGAAAAAGGTAAACAAGGCGAAGTCATCGCTGTTGATATCAAAAAGAACGAGTAACTGTAAAAGGTCTTAACCTAGTTAAACGTCACACAAAACCTAGCCAAGCGAACCTCAACGGTGGCATCATCGAAAAAGAAGGTACAATCCATGCTTCTAATGTAATGGTGTTAGATCCTGAGCAAAAAGTTCCAACTCGTACAAAAAGTTGAGGAAAATGGTTCTTTAGTTCGTGTGAAGCTAAAAGTGGCGCTAAAACTTTAATTGATAAGGAAAGGAGGTCTTTTACAAATGTCGTTTACAAAGAAAAATATACTTCTGAAATTAGAAGGCTTTTACAAGAGAAAATTCCAATATGGCAAACGTAATGGAAATTCCTAAATTAAGAAAAATCGTAATCAATATCGGCGTAGGCGATGCTGTTGGTAACTCCAAAGCATTGGATTCCGCTGTTAAAGATCGAGAAATCATCGCTGGTCAAAACCAGTTGTAACTCGCGCGAAAATCCATTGCGAACTTTCAAAGTTCGTGAAGGTATGCCTCTGGCACAAAAAGTAACTCTTCGTGGCGAACGCACGCACTGCGAATTCTCGATAAATCTGATTAATGCGGCGTACTGCCTCGCGCACGTGACTCTGTGGTATCAGCGCTAAAGCGTTTGACGGCCGTGGTAACTACGCATTAGGGCCTTGAGAGCAATTAATCTTCCTGAAATCGAATACGATCAAGTTGAACGTGTTACAGGTATGGATATCATCTTCGTAACAACAGCTAACACTGACGAAGAAGCTCGTGAATTATTGGGCACAATTCGGGTACGCCTTTGAAAAATAATTAGGAGGAAACGATAGATGGCTGGCAAAACGCAGATCGAACGTGAGAAAAACGCGCACGTATCGTTTGCAAAATATGCAGCAAAACGCGAAGCGTTAAAAAGCAGCGGGCGATTATGAAGGTTTATCCGAATACCTGCCAACGCATCCCCAACACGCTTGCACAATCGTTGCAACTTAACAGGTCGTCCTCATGGTTATATGCGTAAATTCGGTATTAGCCGTCATTGCGTTCCGTGAATTGGCGTACAAAAGGACAAACTCTGGCGTGAGCTAGTTGGTAATAGGATAACGAGGAGGTTTTAGAAGATGGTAATGACAGATCCAATTGCGATATGCTGACTCGCATCCGTAATGCAAACTCTGCACTTCATGAAAGCAGTTGAAAATCCCTGCTTCTAAAATGAAGGCTGCTGTATTAGCTATCCTAAAGACGAAGGTTTCGTTAAGGAAGTTGAAACAGTTGAAAATGAAAAACATAGCTACTTTTGAAAAGTAACATTGAAATATGGTTCTAATAATGAAAAAGTAATTGCGGTATGAAACGTATCTCTAAAACCAGGCCTACATGTATACGCGAAAAAGGAAGAACTTCCTCGCTGTACTTGGTGGTTTAGGTATTGCAGTTATTTTACATCTAAAGGCATTATGAGCGACAAACAAGCTCGTAAAGAAGGGTCTAGGTGGCGAAGTAATCGCTACGTATGGTAACTCATAGCAATAGGAGGTGAAAAGAATGTCACGTGTCGGTAGAATGCCTATCGAGATCCCCAGCGCGTAACAGCATCTCAAAATGAGCATACGTTAACAGTTAAGGGTGCAAAAGGTAGAATTAACTCGTACTTTCCATCCAGACATCAACATTACCGTAGAAAACAACGTAATCACAGTAACTCGTCCTGAGCGATGGAAAAAGAACACCGTTCTTTACATGGTTTAACTCGTGCTCTTGTTACAAATATGGTAACAGGCGTACATGAAGGCTTTACTAAAACTTTAGAAATCAATGGCGTTGGTTACAGAGCAGCTAAGCGTAACAAACTTGCTTTGACATTGGGCTTCTCCCATCCGGTTGAGATGAAGCTCCGCTGGTATTACAAATCGAGTTCCAGCTCCTAATAAAATCTGCTAGCAGGCGGCAGACAAAGAGTTGTTGGTGCAGCAGCAGCTGATATCCGTAAATGGAGAAAACCAGAACCTGCTAAAGGTAGAGTGTCCGTTACGAAGGCGAAGTTGTTCGTCGTAGCAGGTAAAAGCTGGCGCTAAAGGTGCAAGTAATAACAGTTTACATTAGAAAGGAGTGGACATCTTGGCAGGAACATCCAAACGCAAAATTGCTCAGCAAAACGTCACTTTACGTTTACGTCGTCGACATTTCCGGTACGGCTGCACGTCCTCGCTTGAACGTATTCCGTCTCTCTAAGCAATATTTATGCTCAAGTCATTGATGACGTAGCTGGCAAAACAATCGTATCTGCTAGCTCAAGATAAAGAATTAAATCTTTCCTACGGTGGTAACGTAGCTGCGTTGCCAAAGCAGTTGGGTGAGCTGTTGCGAAAGCAACGCTGCAGGTATCGATACAGTAGTATTCGATCGCGGTGGGTTACGTTATCATGGTCGTGCAGCAGCCCTTGCAGAAGGCGCTCGTGAAAGCAGGCTTAAAATTCTAAGAAGGAGGAACTATAGACATGGCAAGAATTGATTACACAACTCTTGATCTTAAAAGAAAGAGAGTATTCATCAACCGCGTAGCCAAAGTTGTAAAGGTGGCTCGTCGTTTTCCTTCCAGCGCCCCTTAGTGTTGGTGATGGCAACGGTCATGGGTGTTGGCTTAGGTAAAGCTGCGGAAGTACCTGATGCAATCCGTAAAGGCATTGATGATGCTAAGAAAAACCTTATTCATGTTGTTATTAAAAATGCGTACAATCCCCTCACACAGTTACAGGAACATTCTGGCGCAGGCTCGCGTGACTATTTGAAACCAGCTGCTGAAGGTACTGGAGTTATCGCTGGGGTCCAGTTCAGTGCCGTATTGGAATTAGTAGGTGTATGTAACATCTGACTAAAACTTGGGATCTTCTAACCCTAACAACATGGTTCGCGCAACACTAGAAGGTTTATCTCAATTGAAACGAGCTCAAGACGTAGCTGCACTCGTGGCAAAAACTCTGGAAGAAATTTACGGTTAATAAGGAGACCAATAATGGCACAAGGTTAAAGTAACATTAACAAAAAGCTTAATCGGTCGTCCTGCAGATCAACGTGCGACTGTTAAAAGCTCTGGATTGACTAACCTCAAGTAGTTAAAGAGTAACACCTCAAATCGAAGGTATGCTCATAAAGTAAGACATTTAGTACAGTAGAAGAAGTATAATAGATAAGGAGGTGCACGAATGAAACCGCTGAATTAGCTCCGCTGCAGGTTCCCAAAAAACCTGCACTCGTGTAGGTCGTGGTCCCTGGATCCGGTTTAGGTAAAAACTCCGGTCGTGGTCAAAAAGGTCAAAATTCTCGTAGTGGTGGCGGGTGCGCACTGGCTTCGAAGGTGGCCAAATGCCTTTATCGTCGTTTACCAAAACGTGGTTTCGAAAAATATCTTTGCACTTCAATATGCAGAAGTTAATGTATCTCAATTGAATCGTTTTGAAGACGGTGCAACTGTTGATCCAGTAGCTCTTATTGAAGCTGGTATTTTTGAAAAATGTGCGTGATGGTATCCGTATCCTGGTAACGGAACTTTAGAACGTAAATTAACTGTTATCGCTAACGGTTTTACAAAATCTGCGTAGAAAAATCAAAGCAGGTGGAAAAGTAGAGGTGATCTAGGGTGCTAGCTAGCCTCTGAACATCACAAAAGTAACGGAGTTACATGAAACAAAGTAGTTCTATACATTACTTATGTTTATTGTCTTTCGCTTAGGTATCCATATCCCGGTACCCTGGCGTAGAGGCATCTGTTATTGAGAGCTTATTCACCAGCGGTAACATTTGTCCGGTTTACTGGATTTCATTTGCCGGTGGTGCATTACACTTTCTATCTTGCAATGAGTATTACACCATACATCAATGCATCGATTATCATGCAATTGTTAGGGCGCCGTAGAGCCGACATTTGAAGCGTGAGCAAAGACGGAGAAGAAGGGCGTAGATTGCTAAAGTAACCGATATGGTACAGTTGTACTTTGGCTTTATCCAAGCCTTTGTATGACCTATGCATTACGTGCAAGCAATGCGCTTATTGACACAGCTTCATGTCTGTTATTTTGATTTCTACTATTCTCACAGCAGGTACTTGTCTGTTGATGTGGATTGGAGAACAAATTACAGCCTCGCGGCATAGGTAATGGTATTTCACTCATTATCTTTGCTGGTATCGTGGCTCGATTCCCTGATGGAGTTCAAACCATATACCAATACCTACAAGTAGGTACAATCAATCGTATTTCAAGCGGTTCTATTTTGCCATCATTGCGGTAGCCATGATCGTTCTTGTAATTGCTGGACACAAGGCCAACGTCGTATTCCTATCCAATACGCTAAACGCAGTAGTAGGAAGAAAAATGTATGGTGGTCACTCAACATTCCTGCCGTTGAAAGTCAATCAAGCAGGGGTTATTCCAATTATCTTTGCGTCATCCATATTGATGTTCCCAGCCACATTGGCTCAATTTGTTCAAGGTACCTTGGGTACAAACACAGCAGCAAGTTATTTCCAATGGGGAACGCCGATACAAACTATTTTGTATGCTGTATTGATTTTATTTTTACATACTTCTATACAGCCATTTCTATCAATATTACGGATATGGCAGATAATATGAAAAACACGGTGGTTTTTATCCCAGGTATTCGCCCAGGAAAACCGACTGCTGATTATGTGGATCGAGTAATGACTCGTATCACATTAGTAGGTGCATTTTTCTTAGCTTTTTGTGGCAATCCTACCAAATATGATTGGTGGATTGACTGGTATTCAAGTGTGTACTTTGGTGGTACAGCGCTACTGATCGTAGTGGGTGTAGCATTAGACACATGCAACAAGTAGAATCTTTGGTGTTAACACGCCAATATAAGGGCTCGTGAAATAGGAGATAATGATATGTATATTTTATTAATGGGGCCTCCAGGTGCTGGTAAAGGCGACGCAGGCAGCCTCGTCTAATTGAAAAATATGGTATCCTCAAATTTCTACAGGTGACATGTTCCGTGCCGCTGTGAAAGAATCCACTCCATTAGGATTGAGGCTGAAATATATGGATGCTGGACAATTAGTGCCAGATAGCGTTACCATTGGTATCGTTCGTGAACGCTTTGTCCAAGGACGACTGTAAAGCAGGTTTCATTTTGAGATAGCTTTCGTACAACAGCACAAGCTGTTTCTTTGGACGCGATTTTAAAAAGAAATGAATATCGTCCTCGATGCTGTACTTAATTTGAAGTGTTCCATCTGAAGAGTTGGTTCGACGCATCAGTGAACGAGCACGTCTTGAAAAATCGTGATGATGACAAACCAGAAACAGTACAAAAAAGCGTCTTGCTGTATACGAAGAGTCTACTAAAAACCATTGATTGATTATTATCGCAATAACGGTCTAATATGTAGAAATCGACGGCTTTACAGAGATGTGGACGCAGTATTTGCAAAATATCGTTAAGCTTTGGAGAAATAATCAATGATTATTTTTAAATCGCCCGAAGAAATTGAGCATCTCGTAAAGGCATCTCAACTTACAGCAGCAATGTTAACCGAGCTTTGCTAAACTAGTAAAGCCGGTGTCAACGCTTGAGTGAGCCCAATGTTGCCTGAAGAATATATTCGCAGTCATGGAGGAATTCCAGCTGCATAGGTTGCATGGGTATCCGGCAACTATCTATGCTTCCGGAAATCATGAAGTAGTACATGGGATTCCTAGCGCATCTCGTATACTCAAAGATGGTGATGTCATCAGCATCGATTTAGTATCATCTATTGATGGATATCATGGAGATTCAGCAATTACTGTTCCAGTAGGAGAGGTAAAAACCTAAGGTGTATGAGTTGCTTAAAGTCACAGAAGAATGTCTATTTAAAGGCATTGAACAAGCTGTAGCTGGCAATCATGTAGGGAGATATTTTCATGCTGTACAATCTCATGCAGAACGCCATAGATATGGTGTTGTACGAGATTTCGTAGGGCATGGTTTAGGAAAAAATATGCACGAAGACCCTCAGATTCCAAATTATGGTACTAAGGGCAAAGGTCCAGAACTTAGACCAGGAATGGTCATCTGTATTGAGCCAATGATTACTATGGGCACGCACAAAGTAAGAGTGCTTGAAAGATAACTGACAGCAGTGACAATGGATCGAAAACCTGCTGCTCACTTTGAACACTACAGCGCTATTATCAGAACATGGTACAGAAATTCTTACATTGCGTGATACACCGAGGTTAATCACAATAACCAGTAACCGGAGGATAAAGATATGTCAAAAGAAGACGTCATGAAGTGGAAGGCTACTGGTCGTTGAGGCATTACCGAATGCCATGTTCCAAGTAGAACTGGAAAATGGTCACGTCGTATTGGCTCACGTGTGATAAAATGCGTATGAATTTTATCCGTATCCTTCCTGGTGATAAAGTTACTACGGAACTGACACTCTATGAGCTTAAGCCGTGGTCGCATCACCTATCGCTTTAAATAAGCATAGGGTCCACAAAGGAGGTACTATGAAGGTTAAACCATCAGTTAAAAAGATATGCGAAAAATGCAAAATTATTAAACGTAAAGGTCAGCGTAATGGTTATTTGCGAAAACCCAAAAACATAAACAAAACAAGGATAATTGATAGGAGGTGGATGAATAGGATGGCACTGATAGCCGGTGTAGATTTACCACGTGACAAACGTGTGGAAATTGGTTTAACTTATATTTACGGTATCGGTCTTACTCTTTCTAAAGTAGAAGCAGCTAAAACTGGTATCAACCCCTGATACCGCGTTCGTGACGGTGAAGATGAAGTAGCTAAAAATCCGTGAACTCTTGATGGAGAGAAGTAGAAGGTGATCTTCGTCGTGAAGAAGCCCTCTAACATTAAAACGCTTAATTGAAATCAACCCCTATCGCGGTAAACGTCATCGGCTGGGACTACCTGTCGTGGTCAACGTACGAAGACAAATGCTCGTACTCGTAAGGGTCCCTCGTAAAGCAATCGCAGGTAAGAAGCTAATAAAGGAGGGATATTGTGGCTAAGAAAACAGTAGATCCAAAAGAAAGAAAAGAAACATATCGAATCTGGTGCAGCGCATATTCGCTCCACTTTTTAACAACACCATCGTTACAGTAACAGACGTAAAACGGTAATGCTCTTTCTGGGCATCTGCTGGTGGTCTAGGGTTTCCGTGGTTCCCGTGAATCCACCCATTTGCAGCACAAAATGGCAGCTGAACAAGCAGCGAAAAAGCAGCTATGCGAATACGGTCTCGCACTGTAGAAGTATTTGTTAAAGGTCCAGGATCTGGTCTGAAGCAGCGATCGCGTTGCAAGCAGCTGGTCTTGAAGTAACAGCATTAAAGATGTGACCCACCTCATATCGGCAGTCGTCCTCCAAAACGTCGTCGCGTAATCGAGCATATACTTAGAATAGTAGACAAGTTTCTCGAGAGATGGCATACCTGATGAGCGAAGACTAAGAATCGAGAAAGTACATAGTGACTGAAGATGGTCGTTGATGGTAAATCTGCAGTGAACCATCGGATCGGGTTATGGTATTACTCTGGTAATAGCTTGCGTCGCATTTTGCTTTCATCCTTAGATGGAGCAGCAATTACTTCCATCAAGATTAACGATGTACTTCATGAGTTCTCACGATTGAAGGTGTTCGTGAGGATGTATCCGATATTATTCTGAATCTTAAACAGTTGTGCTCTTCGCATTGATGAAGAAGCACCTGTTCCGATGGAGGTTCATATTGATGTTCGTAAAGATGGAGTATTAACGGCGGCTGATTTGATTCAATTCATGCCACCTGAAATTGAAGTCTTAAATCCAGAACTAGTTATTGCTACAATGGATGAAGCAGCTCATCTTGTAATGGATGTGCGTATCGAACGCGGTAAAGGATATGTACCATCTACTACAAACAAACGGGAAGATGATCAAATTGGACAAATTCCTATTGATTCTATTTTCTCGCCAATTCTACGAGCTAAATATGAAGTCAGTGATGTCCGTGTGGGCAACGAAATGGACTTTGATAAGCTTACATTAGAAGTTTGACAAATGGTTCCATCAGTGCTCCGATGCTATTGCCAAATCTGCAGCAATTATGATTTCATCTAGGAAACTTCACAGCTAGCTCACTCTCATGATATGATTGATATCGGAGATAATGACGCTGAGTTGACAACTGCTGGAGGCCAAGAAAATAAAGCGAAGTCGAAAAGCTGAATCTAATGGACCAACGACAATTCCTGTGAAAGATCTGAGTTGTCTGTTCGTGCTTTCAATTGCTTGAAACGCGCTAACATTCATACAATCGGTGACTTAACTGGTAAAACAGAAGATGAACTAGGAAAAACCGCAATTTAGGGAAAAATCTGTAGATGAAATTCTAGAGAAATTGGAAATCATATAATGATAGCAATGAGTCCCTAACATCTCAAAAGCGAATAAGAGAGAAAAGACTAATGGCATACAGAAAATTAGGTCGCAACAGTTCCGCTCGTAAAAGCGTTGTTCCGCGGTATGGTAACATCTCTCTCGCATGAACGCATTGAAACAACAGAAGTAAAAGCAAAAGAGCCGCAAATATGTTGATGAAATGATTACATTGGGCAAACGTGGCGACTGCTACATGCTCGTCGTCAAGTTCTTGCTTTTCTTATGAACGAAGATGCAGTATTATTTGATGAAATTGCTCCAAAATATGCTGAGCGCAACGGTGGTTACACCTCGTGTAATCAAACTTGGCCTTCTGAAGGCGATGCAGCTCCATTGGCTATTCTTGAGCTTGTATAATCAACACGCAATCTGGTTTGTGATAGGGATGAGTTTCACTCATTCTGTTGCAGCCTTTTTGCTTTTATAGTCTCTATATATATCTGGGGGACAGCAAAAGCCATCCCCCCCAAGGTATATTTTATGCAAAAAGGGCTCTTTGTCAAATGTGGCTACTATATAAAAAGTTCTTAGGCTAGCTATTTAAATAGCTAGTGCTATTCTTTTTAGCTTAATAGAAGTATACGAACCTGAAACGATCAAAAATGACGTAGTCCATAACTTATTCTTTTAATACTTTAATATTATTATTACACCCTTCTGTAAATCCATTGGAATAGGGTAATACAAAGGCATTAACAATTTGAGGGAACCAACTGGTGAGTTAGTTTTTAAAATTACTAAACCCGGTAGATGACTGTTTTCTACTGTGTTTAACCATAATTGTATATATCTTTCATGTTAGGTATGCTGTATATCTTAAATATCTTTCTAAAGGCTAATTTAAGTCCATATGCACGCCGCAGGTCGTCGGATATACGCAATATTTCTAAACAACTTTTACTCGCTCTGCAGTTAATTTACCTGGGTTCTTCATAAGAATCCTTCGGTTATATTTGAGTGTTCTAGAGTATGCCACTAGCCTCTTTGTTCACGCTTGCGTACACGCTCAAGAGCCCAATCCACCAAGCGACACACGTGATAAACGATCTGCCACAACCTGTGCGTGAGGGAACATAGTTTGCATCACTAACCTGAAATAATGGAGACATATCTATAACGATGTATTTAACCTGTTCTCTAGCTTTAGAAAAAGGTTTGCAGTATTGAATAAGAGATCGTATCCTGTTTTAGTAAAAACATCTACGATAGAATGATTGTTTAAATCGGTTATGATAACTTGGTACATTTGACCTTCGGCATTCCCTTTATATTCGTTGATACCTAGCACAGTAGGCAATTGTATTATAAGGGTATAATACATTTGTGACAAAAAAATTAGAAGGATCTCTGTTATAATGAAAGTTGCTAAACCGAATCATTATTTTCAAAGGAGAGATCTTCTTATGTCATCTATTATAACTGAAGAACTACGCATTCGTAAACGTATTTGTGAATATGCTATCAAACATCAAAACAATGCGGAAGCCGCAAGAAAATATCATACGAGTAGGCAGCAAGTACAACGTTGGGTAAAACGCTATGATGGAAGTATTGAATCTTTACGGTTAAAGAGCCGTAGACCGCATTCACATCCTAATCAACATACAGCAGAAGAGTTATCCCTAATTAAGCGTGTATACTGAAGTTTAAGCATGAAGGATTGGCACAAGTATACGTGGAAGCTAAGAAACGAGGATATACTCGTTCCTATGGATCGATGTAGGTCAAATACGCAAACATATACCTAGGACAAAAGAATCGAAACATTATTATAAAAGTAAGTGGAAGCCTGATGAAGTTACATATCCAGGCGAAAAAGTTCAAATTGATATTAAATATGTACCCAATGAGTGTTTACTGGTTGCCACCAACGGTATTAAATACTATCAAATTACGGCTATGAGATGAATACTTAGGAAGCGTATACTATCTATTGTGGACGAGAAGAGCGTCACTAATACAAGTAGATTTTTAATCGATTTAGAGACCCGCATGGGGTTTAAAATACATACGATACAAACAGACAATGGACGAGAGTTTACTAATTATGGACTTAAGGAACGAGAGTGCTTGTTTGATCGGGTATTACGTAAATTAGGTATACAACATAAGCTAATACAGACCTTTTCCCCATGGCAAATGTGAAAAGGGCAGAACGAAGCTATAAGGTTGATGGAGAAAGATTCTATACGAGAAAGTTTAGGAGTCTTGAGGAGTTCTTAAAAGCACATCAACGGTATGCAAGTAGATATAATAACATAGCACAAAAAGGTATTGAGGTTTAACTCACCTAATGAATATATAGCAGAGTACTTCTTAAATAACTCTTTAGGAGGTTGTGTCACAAATGTTTGACTACTGTAGATACCTAGCACAGTAGGCAATTGTATAGACTTTTGAATGGTTAATTTAGAGCAATACCGAATAACTGTAGATACAGAGACATCACTACGTTTAGCTATTTCAGTGAAGGATCCTTTTTTACCTAATTGTCTAAATAGATACCCATATTAGTTTTACTGAGTCGCACATAGCGGCAAACAAAAGGGTTCTTTTTATGAAAGTATGATTACATTTCTGACATTTGTAACATCTCTGAAAGTAGGTTGCAGTCACTGCATGATGCTGTATAGCACCAAATTTAATGTCCTCAGTCGTTTACCTTTAGACTTTTTAGTGCTCACTCCACAATGAGGACACACTTGTTCAGCTACCGGCATCTCTAGTGTAAAATGAATAGAACCATCCTCATTTACTCTTATATGAGTAGTCGCCAACATTTATTATAGAGCCATAATATAGCATAGAAAGTACTGGGATTTAAATTACTCAATGAATATATAGCAGAGTATTTTTAAATAAATCTTTAGAGGGTGTATCACAAATGTTTGATCTATAGAAAAATATTTCTATAGAATATTTTTGTTGACTTATTTAAGGAATGCATTACTATTAAAGAAATACTCCCATTATGAATGGAGATGATTATAATGAATATTATTGATGAGTTAGTTTGGCGGGGAGCAATTAATCAGCAGACGGATGAAGAAGGCTTAAAGTTAGCGCTTGAGTCCGGAGAGGTAAAAAGCTTTTATTGTGGAGTAGATCCTACAGGGGATAGTATGCATATTGGACATTTGATTCCATTTATTATGCTAAGAAGATTTCAACTGCTAGGACATAAACCATATGTGTTAATTGGTGGAGCGACTGGTACAATTGGAGACCCTAGTGGTCGCACAAGTGAAAGACAACTTCAAACGCTTGAGGTGGTTCAAGCAAAATGTAAATAAATTGGCTAAACAGTTGAAAAATCTTTGGACAGGATAATACAATTTAGTTAATAATTATGATTGGTTATCGAAAATTGATTTGTTGTCATTTCTAGGGATTATGGTAAAAATTTCAGTGTTAATTGATGCTTGCAAAAAGATGTTGTAGCAAGTAGATTGGATAAAGGGATTTCTTTACTGAGTTTTCGTATCAAATTTTACAATCGATAGATTTTAAGTACTTAAATGAGGAGATGGAATAAGTCTACAAATCGGTGGTACGATCAATGGGGAATATTACATCAGGGATTGATTTAATTCGCAGAACTAATAAGAATAAAAAGCATTTGGATTAACTATTCCATTAATGTTGAAGGCAGATGGTACTAAATTTGGTAAGACAGCTGGAGGTGCGGTTTGTTGGACCCAGAAAAAACATCACCATATGAATTTTATCAATTTTGGGTTAATCAAGATGACAGAGATGTAGTAAAATATCTCAAATACTTTACATTTTTATCGAAAGAGGAAATTGAAGAGCTTGAAATGCATACTTTGAAATCTCCAGAGTTACGTATAGCTCAGAAAAAGATTAGCAGAAGAAGTGACTCGATTTGTTCATGGTGATGTTGAGCTACAAGAAGCAATTAAAATTAGTGAAATCCTGTTTAAGGGAAATGTAAGTGATTTGATGTTAGAACAAATTAAGGCGATAGGAAATAGTATGCCGCGCTTTTTCTCTTTCTAGAAATAGTATACGTGAGAATATTGTAGATGTTTTAGTTCAGTGTGGATTGGTCTCTTCTAAACGACAAGCTCGTGGAGGATATTAGCAATGGAGCATATATATGAATGGCAGTGTTGTTAATAGTGTAGAGGAGCATTTAGTTCCTCACCCAAATGGTAATGATGATTATATCTTTTTGAGAAGAGGAAAACGTAAATATATTTTAATTGACTTTTTAAATGCGTGATATACTCAGACAGATAATAAGCTGTTCACTTACTAAGGAATAAATCATAATTAAATATTTTATAATAGAGGAACATGAGTCGAATTCTACTTATATTAGTTTATAGATATAATAAAGAAGGTATGCTTATGTTTCTCTTTATATATTGACGTGTTATAAAAATTAAAAAGCAATGTTAAGACCTATTAAAGTTTGAATAATGCTTTATTAATTGGCATAAAGAGTGTTTAGTAGAGATATAATAGTTTTTATTATTTGGGGGTAAATGATGAGGCATCTTACTTTAGAATTGGGTAGTATGGCATTAAAATGGCGTTGACTTCTTTGTAGAGAAGAAGAGCAAAGATTAAAGAAAGAGTTAAAAAGCAAGGAGTTTTGACATGTGCAGTAGATTTTGGGGGATATTTTTAGATAATATTACTAAGGTCATTGAGCATGTTTTAGTTGCCAGTCAGAGACAAAAATATTATTTCTGATAAGCATATAGAGGTAGGATCTTTTAGTTGGTGCTACACAGGAAGCTTTAGAATATATAAAGCTTTAAACTTATGGGGCTAAATGTTGGAGGCAAAATTAGCGTTGTACGAATGGATGAACATATAGTAGTTGCTATTTATCTAGGGTTTGGATTAGTTTATCTAAATGATATTGCAGTTAGTATAGGCCATCGTGTAATAACAAAAAAGAACCATATGTTTCAATGGTGTAAATAAATTAGAAATGACAAGAAAATTTTAAATGGTTGTAAAACTAATAAATATAAAATAGCGCTTAAAAACAATAGATTTTTAACTACTTTATATTATTTTGAATATTATTTTATTGAGTATCATAGATTAGTTGTCTACTAAGTCAGTAGAAATGAGGGTTAATTATGTATGATTTACACTCTTCCAAGGCGAAAGAATTTATTAATCATGAAGAGATTCTAGCCACGTTACAATATGCAGAAGAAAAACAAAGAAAATAGACCTTTTGTTGGATGCCATATTAGAAAAGGCAAAACACGTGTAGGATTGAACCATCGTGAAGCAATGGTGATGTTGGAATGCCCGTTGCCAGAATATAAAGAGAAATTATTTGCTCTAGCAAAAGAAATTAAACAAGCTATTTATGGCAATCGAATTGTTTTATTTGCTCCTTTATATTTATCTAACTATTGCATCAATGGTTGTGTCTATTGCCCATACCATGCGAAAAATAAAACGATTACTCGCAAAAATTGAATCAAGACCAAGTTCGTGAAGAAGTTATGGCGTTAGGAAGCGATGGGGCATAAACGTATTGTTATCGAATCTGGTGAACATCCATTAGAAAAATCTTTGAATATATTTTAGAATGTATCAATACGATTTACTCTATCAAAAAAGATAATGGTGAGATTCGCCGAGTGAACGTAAATATCGCTGCTTTGTGAAGTGGAAGATTACCGCAAAATTACATGAGGCGGGTATCGGTACGTACACATTGTTCCAAGAAACATATAATAAAGAAAATTATGAGGCCTCACATCCAACAGGACCTAAGAGCGATTATGCTCTATCATACAACGGCTATGGACCGTGCTATGGAGGCGGGTATCGACGACGTAGGGATTGGTGTGCTTTTATGGATTAGAGCATTATAAATACGACTTTGTAGGCTTGTTGATGCATGCGGAACATTTAGAAGCAAAATTCGGTGTAGGCCCGCATACGATCAGTGTACCCTGTATTTGTCCTGCCGATGATATTGATGTAGATGATTTCAGTACGCTAAAGTACCATGACGATATTTTGAAAAATCGTAGCCTTTGATTCGTGTATCTGCGCCGTATGCAGGGTATGATTATGTCTCACCGTGAAAGCCCATCCATGCGTGAGCGTGGTTTAGCTTTGGGTATCTCTCAAATCTCTGGGGGATCTGCACGTCCGTTGGTGGCTATGTAGAAGAAGAGCCAGAAGAAGAAAAATTCTGCTCAATTCGATACGAGCGATCGTCGATCCTCAGATGAAATTGTAGAATGGTTATTACAATTAGGATATGTGCCTAGTTTCTGCACAGCTTTGTTACCGAGAAGGCCGTACAGGAGATCGCTTTTTATGGCCTTAGCGAAGAGTGGACAAATTTCAACTGTTGTCAACCAAATGCGTTGATGACATTGAAAGAATATTTACTGACATGCAGATAATGAAACAAAAAGCAGTAGGAGATGCCGTTATCGATGTACAATTAGATTCCATTAAAAATAATCTAGTAAAAGAAAAGTCTAAAGCTTATATTGCACAAATGGAAGAGGGAGAACGGGATTTCCTGATTCTAGGGTGAGAATAGAGAGTTATATACCAATGAGTATTGGTATCGTATAGATTGGATAGGAGCATTATAGTACGTAAAAACGCAGCTATCCTTAAGATAATTGTGATTTTTAGACCATTTGTCACATATGGAGGGCGGCAATTGTTATATTCAATTTCTTTCATATTAGGCCTGTATAAAATTGTAAATATAATAGAGTAACTAGAAACATAAGTGAGGTAAAGTTGATGTAAACTATTTTTGAATGCAACAATGTAGCCCCACTTATGTTTCTTTTTATGAAAGATTAATTTCAGGCTCTTTTGTCAAATGTGGGGCTGCTCATATAAAAAGTTTTTAGCACTAGCTGTTTAAATGGCTAGTGCTATTCTTTGCTTAATAGAAGTATACGAACTCTGAAGCGTTCAAAATGACGCAACCCATAACTTATTCTCTTTAATCTTTAATATTATTATTATCCTTCTGTAAACCCATTGGAATAGGGTAATACAAAGGCATTAATAATTTGAGGGAACCAACTAAAGGAAGTTTTAAAAATTTCTAAACTCTGGGTAAATGGCTGGCTTCTACTGCTTTTTAACCATAACTGTATGTACCTTTCTATGTTAGGTATACTGTATATCTTAAATATCTTTCTAAAGGCTAATCTAAGACCATATGCCAGCCGTAGGTCCTCGGATATACGCAATATCTCTAGCAGCTTTATTTGCTCACTTTCAGTTAATTTCTCAGGATTCTTCATAAGGACCCTTCGGTTATATTTGAGCGTTCTAGAGTGTACTACTAATTGCTTCTGTTCACGCTTGCGTACACGCTCGAGATCCCAATCTACCAAGCGACATACATGGTAACGATCTCGCTACAATGTGCGCATGAGGGAACATTGTTTGCATCACTAACTTCAAATAGCGGAGACATATCCATGACAATGTATTTAACCTAAGCTTTCTAGTGGAAAAGCCTTTAAAGTATTGGATAAGAGCACGTGTATCTCGTTTAGGTAAAATATCCACGACAGAATGATTCTTCAAATCGGTTATAATAACTTGGTACACGTGCCCCTCAGCATTCCCTTTATATTCGTCAATACTTTAGTACAGTAGGTAATTGTACAGGCTTTGGAATGGCTAATTTAGAGCAATACCGAATGACTGTAGATACAGAGACGTCACTGCGTTTAGCCATCTCGGTGAGGATCCTTTTTCACCTAATTGTCTAAATAGATATTCCATATTAGTTTTACCGAGTCGCGAATAGCGACAAACAAAAAGGGTTCTTTTCATGAAAGTGATTACATTCTGACATTTTGTAACGTCTTTTGCAAGTAGGTTGCAGTCATTGTAGTGATGCTGTGTAGAGCCAAATTTGATGTCTCTAGGTCGTTTTCCTTTTGATTTTCTAGTGATTGCTTCAATATGGACATATTTCTGCTCAACTATCGGCATCTCTAGTGTAAAATGAATAGAGCCGGCCTCATTTACCTTGCAGGTTTGATATACCCTCTTTAATTTTAAAGATAATTTCTGTATAATTAATCTAGACATATATGACTCATCCTTTCTTAATTGTGTGGTTACTTTTATGATACGGTATGAGTTTGTATATGTCCATTTTATTGTAACAAAATGTTGGTGACTACACTTATATGAGTAGCCCCAACATTTAGTATAGAGCCCAATTTCATATGATATAGGCTAGATAAGGATTAATGGTTATATAATATATTTTTAGGAGAGGAGGGCTGTCAAAGGCATATTATTTATACTGTAGAATTATCCCGTTAAATAAATATTTTTCTATTACATAAACGCAACAACTAAAATGATAATAATACTGAGGAAGGTGTTATTAGTTAAATATAAGTATTTATGAAGAAAGAATTGAGTTTTATATATATAAGTGAAATATTATAAAAATTCATTTTTGGTAAGATGAGATTTGCTTATTCTCAAACTATGAAAAAGTTGGTTAAAGGATACAATATTTATAAAATAATTTTTATAGATATTAATAAAGCCTTAATTTAATAGAGATTACCTCACTCTAGATTAGATAAAGTATTGATTTAAAATTTTATACATAAAGAATTTAATAAACCAAATATGCTTTAATAAGTATAAATGAAAATAAATAATTAATATTGAATTTAAATAATAGTTAAGTGTAAAATATAGTAGCTGGTATACACTCGTATATAGCTACCTATGTCGACAATGGTTTTCAATAATTATGTCTATTCATAGTATGCAATAGGAGGCTTTATTATGAATCATTTACACATTGCGTTCCTTCACGATGCTCTACAAGACTTTGAAGATTGCATTACTCGTTTTGCAGTGACTTTAGATCAAAACAGATTTTTCTGATGTAGCAGCGATTGTGATTACAGACGCAGATCATGAAGAAGTGTTGAGTAAACCCATTGATTGAAGCGCCTGCATTTCTGTATTCTTAATCAAAAAGATGCGAACACGACAGTAAAACCTGAATTTGTAGGTAAAATTACTCGCGTTATCGATGGTAACGAAGTTAACTACGAATTATATGTAAAACAAATTGAAGCAGCAGCTAAAAAATACGAAGAAGAAATGTTACCTCCATTCTTCCGTGCATTAGCTGATTATGTAGAAGACGGCAACTCTCAATTTGACTGTCCAGGTCATCAAGGTGGACAATTCTTTGCTCGTCATCCAGCAGGTCGTGCATTCTATGATTTCTACGGTGAAAACTTATTCCGTAGTGACCTTTGTAACGCAGACGTTAAATTAGGTGACTTATTGATCCATGAAGGTCCAGCATGTGATGCGCAACAACATGCAGCACAAGTATATAATGCAGACAAAACATATTTCGTATTAAATGGTACATCTTCTGCGAATAAAATGGTATTGAATGCATTATTAGCTCCTGGGGATATCATTTTATACGATCGCAATAACCATAAATCTATTTCCCATGGTGCGTTAGTACAAGCTGGTGCGACTCCTGTATATTTAGAAACAGCTCGTAACCCATTCGGTTCTATCGGCGGTATTTTGGAACATTGCTTCAACGAAGAATATATCCGCAAATTAGTCGCAGAACAAGATCCTGAAAAAGCAAAAGCTGAACGCCCTATTCGTTTAGCAGTTATCCAATTAGGTACATACGATGGTACTATCTACAATGCTCGTCAAGTAGTAGATAAAATCGGTCACCTTTGCGATTACATCTTGTTTGACTCCGCATGGGTTGGTTATGAACAATTTATCCCAATGATGAAAGACTGCAGTCCATTGTTATTAGAACTTGGTCCTAACGATCCTGGTATCTTGGTAACTCAATCTGTTCATAAACAACAAGCTGGTTTCTCTCAAACATCTCAAGTACATAAAAAAGACTCCCACATTAAAGGTACAAGATCGTCATGTAAACCATAAACGTTTAAACAACGCATTTATGATGCATGCATCTACATCTCCATTCTATCCACTATTTGCATCCCTAGATATCAACGCTAAAATCCATGAAGGGGAAGCTGGTAAATTATTATGGAAAGATTGCGTAGAAACAGTTATCGATGCTCGTAAAGCAGTTCTTAAAAACTGTAAATACCTTCGTCCATTAGTACCACCAGTTGTAAATGGTAAAAAATGGGAAGATGGCGACACTGCTGCAATGGCTCAAGATGTTAAATACTTCGCATTCGAACCAGGTGCAAAATGGCACTCCTTCGAAGGCTATGGTGCAGGTCAATCATTTCATTGATCCATGTAAATCTGAATTGATTACACCAGGCATCAACGTGAAACTGGTGGAGTATGAAGACTTCGGTATCCATGCTAATATCTTGGCTAACTACTTACGTGAACATGGTATCATCCCAGAAAATGTGACTTGAACACAATTTCTATTCTTGATGACCCAGCAGAATCCAAAACAAAATGGATGACTTGGTAGCACAATTAGTTCGTTTCTGAACAATTAATTGAACAAGACGCACCAATGCAAGATGTATTGCCATCGATTTACTACAATAATATCGATAAATACAAAGGCTATACAATCCGCCGTCTATGTCAAGAAATGCATGATTTCTACAAAGATCGTAATGTAAGCGAACTTCAAAAAGAAATTATTCTGCATGAATACTTACCTGAATATGTAAAACCTCACGAAGCAAACTTTGACTTCGTACGTGGACAAGGCGAATCTTGTTCCATTGACAGAAGCTGTTGGCCGCATGGCATTGAAGGCGCTCTTCCATACCCTCCAGGAGTACTTTGTGTACAACCAGGTGAAAGATGGTCTGAAACTGCTAGAGATTACTTAGCATTAGAAGAAGGTATCAATAAATTACCGGGCTTCTGCTCCTGAAATCCAAGGTGTATACATTACAACTCAAGAAGACGGAACTAAAAAGCCTTTCGGTTATGTATTGAAAAAGAATTTGATAAATAGTTATTAATATCGAGGTAAAGCTGGAGCTTGCTCCCAGCTGAGCCTTCCTGAGTGAGGTGCCTATGAGCAGCACAAGCGAAAATAAAATGAGTGTATTACAGCTTACGATTTTAACAGCTGCAAACATGATGATCCGGGTATTATCATGCTTCCAACTGTTGGCACAAGTAGGATCCTTGTCAATTGTATCCTGGTTAATTACAGCCGTAGGTTCTATGGTTTCCTTGCTTCATGCCTTTGCAAAAGCAGGTATGTATAGCAAAAAGGCGGCGGTATGGGTGGTTATTCCGAATATTCCTTCGGTAAGGCTGGTAACTTCATGGCAAACTATACCTATGGGGTATCCCTTTTAATTGCGAACGTAGCCATTGCGATTTCTGCAGTAGGTTATGGCGCAACATTCTTAGATGCGAACTTATCTCCATTTACAACAGCCATGTGGACAATTGCTACATTATGGTTAGCAACAGTTCTTAACTTTGGTGGTGCTAGTATCACTGGTCGTGTATCTAGCTTTACTGTATGGGGCGTTATCGGTCCTGTATTCGTTATCTCCACTGCAGGTTGGTATTTCTTCTCCGGTCATTTATATATGGACAACTGGAATGTAAACAACTTGCCATTTAGTGAAGCAGCAACTAACTCCATTGCTATGACATTGTAGGCATTCTTAGGCTTTAGAATCTGCAGCAGCTAACTCTGATGCAGTTGATAATCCTGAAAAAGAACGTACCAATTGCCGTACTTGGTGGTACATTAGGGGCAGCTATTATCTACGTATTATCTACTAACATTATGTTTGGTCTTGTGCCAGCAAGTGAGCTGGTAAGTAGCTCTGCTCCATTCGGTTTAGCATTTGCTACAATGTTCACTCCAACAGTGGGTAAAAATCGTTATGGGCTTGATGGTTATGTCTTGTTTCGGCTCCTTACTTGGTTGGCAGTTTACAATTGCAAAACGTATTCAAACAATCTGCTGATGAAGGTTTATTCCCTAAATTATTCAGTAAAATTACATCTAAAAGATGCTCCAGTAGTTGGTATGGTTACAATTACAATCATTCAATCCTTACTAGCATTGATGACAATGTCTGAATCTTTGAATGAGCAATTCGAAGTATTAGTTAACCTTGCGGTAGTAACTAATATCATTCCTTACTTATTGTCCATGGCAGCGATTATCGTTATCTTGAAATCTGCTGGACGTGCAGGTGGCGAATTAAGCGGTACTACATTTATCGCCTTCATTGGTTCCTTTATATAGCTTATATGCTCTCATATGCATCTGGCTTAGAAGCAATGACATATGGTTCTATCGTAACATTCGTAGGCTGGACATTATACGGATTTATCTCTGATAAATTGACTTAGAAAAACAATCTTAATTTGTTGTATGACGTCTGAGATAGGGGCCGCATATCATAAAAACATGTAGTTGTGTTGACTGATGAGGTCGATCAATATAGACTTGAATCATTCATAAGATAGTTAGAAATGGTGTATCATACTTGTATGATGCACCTATATATATACTTGTATATAGTGTATGTAACTATTTCATAGCGTGTAGACCCGATATCATGCCTATAGGCTATAAAATAGTTGTTTTTGAAAGTACATGGGCTTCTTAGTTGTATCCATGTATAGGGTGAAGCGTCTTTGTGAGACGGTTAAAGGAGATATAAAAAGTATATGATGATTCAAGATAAACATGCAGTAGAGCAGAGGTTGTTGATTCAATCTGCTATATTGATGTCATTTGTTGCTATTGGTGGCACCATGATGGGTGTATTTAGCGGATCTAGTGCTATTTTGTTAGATGGCGTAGTATCATTTATCGCTGTTATTAAAGTGATGATGATCATTACGTCCCGGCTTGTTTCCAATGAAACAAGTAAGCGCTTTCAGTTTGGGTATTGGCAGTTTGAGCCATTAGTATTGATTGCAGAAGGTAGTTTTACATTACTGATCGTAAGTTACGCCTTTTTGTCTGGTTTGACAGATTTATTAGGTGGAGGCCGTGCTGTTCATGTAGGGCCAGCCATTATTTATGCAACGAGTATTTACTATTGCTGATACGGCATACTATTTATATGTACATCAACAAAATAAAAAGCTACAGTCCAATCTTGTGAAGTTTGATAATATTAGTTGGTCTATCGATGCTATGTTAGAAGCTGGTATTTTTAGTGAGCTCTTGGTAGCATTTGGTTTAGAGCGATTCGGCTATGGTGAATGGGCTGTCTATGTCGATCCGATTGTATTGATTATTTTGTCCTTACAAATGATGCCATCAGCATTGAAGATTATTATTCCATCTGTCAAACAAATTATGGGGGTTGCTCCTTTAAAAACTACATAATCGGATTCAATTCATTATGGATTCTTTCATGCAAAAATATAAATTTAAAGATTATGTATCAAGCGTACAAGCCTATGGTAATGTAAAAGATGATTGAAATTGATATTTTGATTCCGAAAAACTTTGCTAAACAAACAATTGTCGAACTTGATGAAATACGAAATGAAATTGATTTAGCCATTGGTGGTGACCCGAATGAAAAAAATGGGTAACCATTACGTTTACATCTACCAAAAATGGATGGCAAAAGATTATTTATTAGATGAAGATGATGATGAATAATGAGGTAGAGTCCATATAAACAAGGAGAGTACAGTGGATTATTTATTGAATTTTTATGGAAACATATGGATACCTTGCCATGTTTGTGACAATGGTATTAGAGAATGCGAATATTCCCATTCCAAGTGAAATTATTTTTGGGCTTTGCAGGATATCTTGTATTCCAAGGTGTATTTGATTTAAATACAGCTATTATCGTAGGGGTTATTGCTGGTATTGTAGGGTCTATTCTGTCCTATTGGCTGGGAGAATATGGTGGTCGTCCTGTATTAATGAAATATGGGAAATATATTTTTATTTAATGAAGATAAGTTTGGGGCTGCAGAGAAATTGTTCAATCGATACGGTGGAGCAGCAGTCTTTATTGGCCGATTGCTGCCAGGTGTACGTACATTCATTTCTTTTCCCTGCAGGTGTTGCAAGATACCCAATGACGCCATTTATTATTTGGACAACCTTAGGAACTATCCCGTGGACGATTCTGTTGGTTTGGTTGGGAATGAAACTAGGAGAACATTGGAAAGATGTGATTGAATATAACCATGAGCTGCTATTGGTGATGATTGCAGTCTTTGTGGTGCTGGCTGTTTTCTATGGTGTTAAGCTATGGAAGAAACGAAAACAAAAATAGGAGGAACCTATGAAACTACATCGACTCACCTATATGTATGGATATGTTTTATAGGTATATATGTGCTAGGCAATCACTTGTTGCCAGTTACTGACCCAGTGGAATCAAACTATGCATTGACGGCTAAAGAAATGGTACTGTCTGGTAATTGGTTATCACCACAAATTTATGGTCATTTTTGGTATGATAAGCCCATCATGATCTATTGGTTGCTAGCGCTTTCGTATTCTGTGTTTGGCTTTACAGATTTTGCATCGAGGTTTCCATCGGCTCTATTTGGAGCGTTGTCAGTGGCCTTTTTATACCAAGGTGTACGGACCATATCGGGACGTAAGCTATTAGCATTAGGCGCAGCTTGTATAATGGGAACTTCCCTCATATTTTGGGTGATGGCACATGGTATCGTAACAGATATGGTATTATTGTTTGCCACAGTGGGTATTTTTTACTATGCCTATCGAGGACTTATGACCCATAATCCATGGCACATGGCCGCAGCGTATGCGTTTTCTGGGATAGCAGTACTCACGAAAGGACCTGTAGGGTTAGTGTTGCCAGGCATTTTATTCTTAGTATATGCAGGGATACGCCGTTCATGGTCGATGGTGAAAGCTCTATTTCCTTGGCAGGGGATATTGGCGTTTATCCTCATTGTCTTACCATGGTATGGCTATATGTATAGTGCACATGGCATGGATTTTATCAATGGATTCTTGGGATTACATAACGTGACGAGAGCCACCCAATCGGAACATCCAGAAGTGAATCATTGGTGGTATTACTTACCGATATTCTTAGGTGGTTCATTACCTTGGACGGGGAGCTATTCTATACGGCATGTATCAGGGATGGAAAAAGAAGCCATCTTTTTATATCTATACAATGATCTCTGGGTTGGGGAACGATCCCTGTTCTATACAGCAATGGCTACGAAATACCCGACCTATGCGTTTATATCTGTGATACCCTTTAGCTTTATTGGCTCATGGGGATTGATTAAAATGATGCGAAGTGATGCATCACGTCGCCTATGGTGGTGGCTATTAGGACCGACCTTTGTCCTTTGCGTGGGCTTTGGGGATTGGATCCTTTTATGCACCGTGGGGGATTTTGAGTGGATATTACGTGCTTTAGTAGTAGGCTTTACGTTATTTTTATTAGGGGTGCTATTGGTACCGAAAACGTATTATGATTCCTATCACCGTTGGTGTAGGAACCCTTGCTATCTTAGGGATTGTGCTGATGGAAGCATTAGTGCCATTTTCAGCAATACGGTCTTCTGTGACATATCATCAACATATTGCATCCTATCAAGGTGCTATATATTACTATGGTGATTATGCAACATCGATTCCGTACTATCTTGATAAAACGCCAGTTCGCGTCTATGGAGATGACGAGGATGCATCGTCTAAGGAATTACGTAGTGATAAGTGGAAAGGTAAAGATGTGATGCCTCAAATGCCACGGTCAGAGTTCTATCGCCGTGTGAAAGCAGGAGAAGATTTGCTGATTATTACGAATATGAATGATGCAAATACGCTGAAAGTCCTCGGAAGTAGGCGCACTGTTGCACCGACAAGATGTAACGGATAAAGTAGCTATTTTTGCGAACTAAGTAAAGGAATTACTATGTCAGTAGAACGGTTTATGAAACGATTGCAAGCCTTTTTCCAGCGCCGCAAGTATTCAATCCTTGGAAAGACTATGATGAGCGATATGATATACATAAGTTGATCGAGTTTGATTCGGCGCCGTCAATTATCGGCCTATTTGGAAGAACGCATTGGAAAAGCTAAAATGCTGATTATAGCGGAAGCAGTAGGCTATCAAGGTGGGCGCTTTACGGGGATTGCTATGACGTGTGAAAGAATGCTCTTTAGGATTTCATCCAACAGTGTCTTCAACTATGGTGTTTTCAGGAGTAGAACCGACGCGAACGAGCAATGGAAGTAGTGCATGTATAACGAAGCAAACGCAACGAGAGAAAGGGTTTAATGAACCTACTGATTCTGTGGTCTGGAATGCTATGTTAGATGCAAACATGGATCCTTATGAAGTCGTTTTGTGGAATATCTTTCCGTTTCATCCTTATAAGGGGGATGATGGATTGACGAATCGAACGCCTACCAAAGAAGAATTAGATCAAGGATGGACATATACATCAGAGTTGATGAAGCTATTTCCGGATGCCCAGATTCTGGGGTGGGACAAAAATCGAGCCAAACCTTGCAAGACTATGGTGTGAACGTACAAGCTACGTTGCGCCACCCCGCTAATGGAGGGGCAGGTTTATATAAGCAACAATTTAAAGAGTTTTGCGAAACATTGTAGATATAAATTCGTATTACTTTGAAAATAGAGGAAAATCCGCATCACTTCTAAAAACAGATCTGTGCTAATGTTTTTAGTAAGTAATGCGGATTTTTAGTGGTTACTCTATTACAAAAACGTAACAGAGCGATTTTGTATCTACCATATTATAGTTTTGTTACTGTTGGTAGTTTTTTGTAGTGTTTCAATCACTGTTTGTAAGTCTTGGTGTGTATGTGAAGCGGTTACGGTTAAGCGCAATCGTCCTGTGTTAACTGGGACAGTTGGTGGACGGATGGCACTGAGGATGATACGATGTTCTTTGCAGATTCGACTAGCATTGAGTGTATCTTCGTTGGATCCTATAATGATGGGGAAGATAGGTGTATCTGCGGTGCTAGGGATGCCTAAGGAACACAAGGCATGGTGCATATACTCCGTATTACTGCGGAGATTGGCATACACACTTGGGTCATCCCTCAATACTTCTAAAGCTCCGATGCTAGCGCCTATATCAGCAGGTGATAAGGCAGTGGCAAAGATGAAAGGACGACTGTGATTGATGATATACTCAATCATTGTTTGGCTACCACAGACGTAGCCACCGATGGCACCCAAGGCCTTACTCATGGTGCCAGTGGTGATGATACGAGGGCTTTTCACTGTGAAAGTGATGTGCATGTACCACGGCCGTCGCCAACCACACCTGTGGCATGGGCATCATCTACAATAGAAGCGCATCATATCGATTGGCTAGGGTATAATAGCTCAGGCAGTGGGGCCAGATCACCGTCCATGCTAAATACTCCATCAGTAATGATGAAGCGCATCGAGAATGCAGCAGAATCCTGGAGCATAGTTCTAATGTTGCTATATCCTTGTGAGGATAGACTTTCGCAGTGGCGCCGCTGAGACGACATCCATCGATGAGACTGGCGTGATTCCATTGGTCACTGAAAAATACAATCTCCTGGCTTGGCAAGGGCTGTAATAGTGCCTAGATTTGCCATAAATCCGGCGGTGAAAGTAAGCGCTGCTTCTGTGCCTTTCCACGCAGCAAGTTTAGTTTCTAATTCTTCAAATAAGGGAAAGGACCCAGAGGTGAAGGCGCGCACCACCGGATCCAGTGCCATAGGTGTCTACCGCATGCTTAGCTCGCGCTTGTACATGTGGATGATGAGTGAGTCCTAAATAATTGTTAGAAGCCATCATTAAACAGGGTGCTACCATGATAGATAACATGGGTTGCATCTACTGGTATATAGGTGCGAGGAGAGCGAAACTGAGCTTCCTCTTGACGCTGTGATAAGGCAGCTCGATAACGTTGAAACATACAACTACCCTTTCGTAGTCACCCAAGTGGGTGTAGAAGTTAAATAGGTAATGAGCTCTTTCCAATGGTGTGAGCTATACACGACCACCGATAGAGGCTACCGTAGTCTTTCATAGGGCTGAGGCGATGATAGGTATTGCCATAGGATACATAGCCGTGGTGTAATCTGGATCATCAGACCAACAGAGTTCCCCTACAATATGAGGAGAGGCCAATACTTTGCTAGCCAAAATGAGGGCTTCCCTAGAATGCATAGAGGAACAGAGGTGTGATTGCAGATGTTGATGGATATCTTCTTCTCGTTCTGCATCCATACGAGATACACGGACTGTGTGAGGTTGGATATATCCGTATCTGCTTGTCACCAACCAAGCGCCACTGACAGTCTCCGTATTTAGTTGTAATTGATGAAAGGCTGCAGTGATGGCCTGATCGGAGATATGGGCATTCTGCAATAAGGATGTTGCCATAGCATGGGCTTCCGAAATGGAACTAGCCTCTGTTGTTTTTGATGGAAAGAGCGGGACTTTCACCACCGAGGTATCGGGGAATTTCATCAATTTGTAGGTTGATGAAATCAGGTCGGCCTTTGCTATGGTGAAGGGCACGCTCTAAAAATTCTTGGGATACCTTAGTAAGATTCTCCAAGGAGACCAATCGCTCTGCTCCGGAAATATGCTGGCCGCCCTTCTCATGAGGGCCACCTTGGGCAGAGCGCATACGAATACTATATACCATGAGATCTCACCCTTGTTTTACTTTCATAGTCGTTGCCTTAGCAAGTCGAGGTAAGCGGCGGAAGATGCCTACAAAGAGAGGGCTGACGATGACTGTAAAGATCATGCCTGGTACGGCTGCGATGAGCATAGGAATGACCATTTTTCCAAAGGACAAGCCAATTGTAATGCGGGCAATGGCAGAGGCAATGGGACCAGAAACAAGAATCGACCACATGCGGTTCTTACCGACCCATAAAATGAAACCTACGATGAGGCGGAATTGCATAGCAATGGCCACATTTAGTAAATTTTGCGTACCTAGTACCAAACCGATGAGCGCTAGATAAACAGCCGCAAATGATGTACTTGCGAAATCCAAAGGCAGCACAGATAGCGACGGCCAGTGGAGCTGACAACTGAAATCCCTACGCCAGGGATGATGTTAGAGTTTTTCAATCCTCCAAGGATTGTCATCATCGCCGTTAAGATACCGATTTCAGCAATACTGTGGATACTTACCTTGTTCATAACATAACCTCCTAATTGTAAACTTAGAAAAACTTCACTTCGTTTACATTATAAAACTAGAATGCGTAAAGTGCAACGTTGGATTGCAAAATTTTTGGGGCTGAATTGTAAGGGCCTTAGTTGATTAGAAAAAGATGAGTATAGTATAATTAAAGTATATTTTGACGGTCTACATGAACCCACGGGTCCCACCAGAACTCACAGTGCTTAAGCATATATGGTAGGTATATGTTTAGCTGTGTAGAAAAATGTGATATAGATAGTGAGAAAAAAGTTTCTCACAGTGTTTTGCTATACCAATACAGACAGGAATAGATATCTATTTGTGCTACATGCCGATACACGCTCCAACCATCGGTGGATGGGATTATATAGTCATGGACATGGTAGTATGTATAGACAGTACAACTATAGTCCCGTAGGAGGAAATTTTGAATATACAAGAAGAAAGAACGACTTTGACTGCGACAGCAGGAGAAGGCATACAACAACGTCAACGTCCAACCACTCGTACACGACGCACAACAGGACAAAACCGTCGTGTCACTGTGAAAGCAGAAGGCGATAGAGAACGAGCTCCACGCCAACGAGTGCAAGGTGAAGGTACAGAACGTCGTCAAGGGAATCGTGGACCTCGCCGACCACAACGGACGAATACAAGTGGAAAAGCAAGAACAAACACCACGTACTCATGTGCGTAAAGATAAATTACAAATTATCCCATTAGTGGGTTAGAAATTGGCAAAGAACACTGACCATTTTCCAATATGGTGATGATATCGTTGTGTTAGATGCAGGCTTGGCATTCCCTGAAAATGATATGCTTGGCGTTGACATCGTAATTCCTGATATGACGTACTAATCGAAAATAAAGATAAAAGTGCGCGCTGTTGTGATTACACATGGTCACGAAGACCATATCGGATCCTTGGCGTATTTGCTAAAAGAAATTAATGTACCTGTATATGCGACAAAACTTAGTGTGTGGCTTAATTGAAGGTAAATTAAAAGAACATCATGTAAAGGCTAAAAATTACAAATTGTAAAAAGCTGGAGACGAATTTAAAAATTGGATGCTTTAAGGTTGGCTTTATCCAAACGAACCATTCCATTCCCAGATGCGTGCGCGATTTTCTTAGAAACACCAGTAGGTACAGTAGTGCATACAGGTGACTTCAAAGTGGACCAAAACACCAGTGGATGGTAAATTGATGGACGTTCATAAATTTGCTGAATTGGGGAACAAAGGCGTATTGGCATAGTGTCTGACTCTACCAATGTAGAAAAACCTGGATTTACACCATCTGAAAGTTCCGTAGGACCAGCGATTATGCGTGCTGTGGCAGAAGCTACAGGTCGTGTTATTCTAGCTACATTTGCATCTAATGTATCTCGTTTACAACAAGCTATTGATGCAGCGGTAGCTACAAAACGTAAAAGTAGTGGTTCCAGGCCGTTCCATGGCAATGTGACAGAAATCGCTCAAGAGCGTGGGTACTTGACTGTGCCAGAAGGTACTATCATCGGTGATGATGAAATGAATCGCTATCGCGCTGATGAAATCGCGATTTTGACAACAGGGTCCCAAAGAGGTGAGCCGATGGCTGGCTTATCTCGTATGTCTCACAAACAATCACCGCACCGTAGAGATTACCCTAATGATACAGTGATTATTTCTGCGACCCCAATTCCAGGTAATGAAGCAGCAGTAGGTCGTACGATCGATAACTTGTTGCGCCAAGGCGCTCATGGCGTGAGCATATGGTGAGCGATCGTGGCATCCACGTATCTCGACATGGTAGCCAAGAAGATTTAAAAACTATGCTAAATCTAGTGCGTCCTAAATTCTTTATCCCTGTTCATGGTGAATATCGCATGTTGAAAAAACATGGTGAACTTGCAGTATCTATGGGTATCGTAAAACCTAGCAATGTGTTAGTTGGCGATAATGGCCAAATTTTCGAGTTCACTACACGTACAGGTCGATTGGCAGGCCGTGTGCCAGCGGGCAAAGTCTTTGTTGATGGATTAGGCGTAGGTGATGTAGGTACTATCGTTATCGTGATCGTCAACAATTGGCGCAAGAAGGTATGGTTGTAGTTGTTATGGCAATGGACCGTGCATCTGGTACCATCGTAGCAGGACCTGATACATGTTATCTCGTGGCTTTTGTGTATGTACGAGATGCAGAAGAATTGTTAAGCGAAGCACAACGTCGTGTGGATGCAGCTGTAGAAAAATGTGAAATGGATCATATCAAAGATTGGACTACGATTAAAACAGTAGTACGTGATACATTAGGCAAATTCTTCTATGAAAAAACACGTCGTCGTCCTATGATTCTACCAATTATTCAAGACGTATAAAGAATATGATATAATAGGCATATGACAACAGTCATATGTCTATTTATTTAGTGATTGAACGGCGAGACTTGCAAAGACAAGCGGTGGCCGAGATACTATGGAGTAATCAATATGAATCAAACAAGTAGTCGATCGATTGTAGAGTCAGGCTTATTAACGGCCTTGATGATTATCTTTGCTATGATTGGTCTCCAGTGTCCCTATGTTAGGTTCTTTGGATCGATCTTAGTGCCTATGACAATTGCGATTGTAGGTGTACGACATGGACTTCGATGGAGTGTGCTATCTGTGGTAGCTGCGGTCATCGTGATTGCCTTTATTAGACCTTTAACGGCATTGATTGAAGGGGAGTCTTTGGTATTATTGGTATCTTGGTTGGATATGGATTACGACAACAGTGGTCGATTTCAAAGCTACTTATGTTTCCAGCCATTGTGTTGATGATATCTGTGGCGTTTCAATTCTGGGTATCTGCATGGATGGTACATATGGATCCGGCGCAGATGTGGACGTCCTAGAACAAGAAATAGAAACAAGTATGCGTGAAGTTTATGTACAGCAAGGCCTCGGTGAAGATCAAGTTAGCCTAGCAATGACAACATTACAACAGCAAATCGATATTATGAAAAAGTACTAGTAGCAGGACTGTTCTGTTCTGGTATTGCTCTTTTCTTATATTATCAATCGCTTAACCTATATCGTAGTGAGCCGCATTGGTACCTATGATGTACCAGAAATGCCAACGATACAAGGATGGCGTATTCCAGATTGGGCATTACATCTGTTTTTGGTAGGCCTTATTTCTTCATTTTGTAAAACAATATGTACCAGGTCTTGAATATAGGCTATAATTTGATGTATTTAGGTGGTATAATGCTATTTATAAGAGGTTTATCTTGTGCATGGCGTATTACAAAGACCTATAACCCACCTAAATTCGTGCAATGGTTAGTTCTCATTGTGTTGTTGTTCATGTCTCAAACTGCAGCTATCTTTGGGGCTATTGATGTATTCATGAATCTAGAAAGAACAGTGGAAAAACGAACTGAGTAATACAAAGGAGGTAGTATGGATATACAAACTGAATACAGTACGATTGAAATTACTGCTGCCGTCATCGTTATTTTGTTATTAGGCATTATATTATATTTAAATTGGCAGCTAGCTATGTTGGCTTTCATCGTAGTCGTAGGGGCCTATATGTTTGTAGGTCGTACGATTCGTAGAGGGCGACATCGTCGGAAGGCACAATTTGATAGAATGGCAAAAGGGGATTACGCAAGCATCGACCTTTGCCTGCAAAAATTACCAGTAGGTATCGTCATCATTGATGAAAATAATGTGATTTGTTGGAGCAATAGTGTGTTCAAAGATTGGCTGCCGAATGATTCCAATAAAACTATGAAATTGAGTGGCTTTTATTCCTACTCTACGAATTGATAAGTATTGGGGTAAATCTGGATTCTTTCATGAGGAGATTGACGGTCAACATTATCGCGTCCTCTATAAAACGCTAGAAGCCCCTAAGTCTAGATATTCCGACGCAGATAGCGATGAACTAGAATCTTATATGGCTTTTTATTTCGATGATATTTCAGACATTGAAAGAGAAAAAGAACAAAGCTATAGCTATGGTGCCAGCCCCTTGGGTTTATCGCTATGGATAATATTGAAGATTTGCGGACAGGTCTCAGCGATATCGAATACACCCAATTGTGGTCAGATATGAACCGATTGATTGTGACAGAAATTGATCAGCACGATGGGTTCATTCGCAACGCTACAGAAGATACGTATTCTTTCAGTATCAGTAAAGCAGAAATGCTGAGAATGATGGAGAAAAAGTTTAATCTATTAGATAAAAATACGGGCTTTAACAACATCGAAGCACATTCCCCCTACCATTAGTATGGGCATTGCTTTGACTACGGATTCTGTGAAAGTACAAGGAGAAAAAGGCAAAGGCTGCTTTGGAAATTGCATTGGGCCGTGGTGGTGACCAAGTGTGTGTATATCACGGGGAAGATGTAAAGTTCTTTGGTGGCAAAACATCGGGGAATGAAAAAAATACTCGTGTACGTGCTCGTGTGGTATCTCATGCGTTGCATGAGATTATGCTGGATTCCGACCGTGTTCTTGTAATGGGCCATGATCGAGAAGATTACGATAGCATTGGCGCTTCTGCAGGGGTGGCAGCTATGGCGCGGGCCTGCATAAACCGGCATATTGCATTGAGTCCAAACTCGACGGCAGTTCGTAAATTAGTGGAAGTTCTCGTCGATCATCCAGATTTTAAAGGCTTAATTATTGATGGAGAAGAAGCAGAGCAATCTGTGACAGACAACACGGTTGTGATTGTTACCGAGTGCATAGATCTGAAATGGTAGCTGCTCCAGGGGCTTTGAAAAAGTCGACACGTCGTGTTGTCATCGATCATCATAGACGGGGATCTGATTTCATTGCCTCCCCATTACTTACGTATTTAGAGCCATCTACGTCATCTACCAGTGAGTTGGTGACAGAGTTGATTCAATATTTCCCTGCCCATGTGACGCTCAAGAATATTGAGGCCAGCGGTTTATATGCTGGTATTGTGGTAGATACTAAGAATTTTGTGGTCCAAATCAGGAGCGCGCACTTTTTGAAGCGGCCTCTTTCTTGCGAAGATCGGGAGCTGATGTATCGTTGGTTCGACATTTGTTTATGGACAGTTTTGAAGGCATGCGTATGCGCTCAGCTATGTTGGCATCTGCAGAAGAGGTTGCGAATATGGCTTTCACAGAAGCACCAGAAAATGCACAAAATGCGACTGTGATTGCGGCACAGACAGGGGATAAATTGATTACCTGAAGGCATAGAAGCTGAGTTTTGTATTCTGTGTGCTGCCAGATGGTGGTATTGGTGTGAGTGCTAGGGTCACAAGGGAAAAGTCAATGTGCAAGTGATTATGGAAGCTGTCGGTGGCGGAGGTCATCGCACTGTGGCGGGAGCTCAGATTTATAATAAATCTCTGAAAGAAGCCCGCCGTTGGGTGACTGATGTAGCCGTTTCTTATATGACAGAATTACAACGTGAATCGGAGGAGGAATTAGAATGAAAGTAATTTTATTAGAAGATGTAAAAAGTTGGTAAAAAGGCGAAATCGTAGAAGTGTCTGAGCATACGGTCGCAATGTATTAATTAAAAAGGTGTAGGCTAGAAGGAACTCCACAAAATTTAAATAATGCAAAACAAAAATTAGGCGCTCAAGCGCACAAAACAAGTGACTCTGATGAAGCTACGGTATTAGCTAGCTAATTGTCTAAAGTGTCTGTCACTGTTCCTGTGAAAATGGGTGATGGTGGTCGCGTATTTGGCCCGTAACAGGTAAAGATATTTCTGATGCATTACAAGCGCAAGTAAAAGTTGATGTAGATAAAGAAAAATCGACTCAGAGAGCCAATCAAAACATTGGGTACTCATGAAGTATTAATTCGCGTGCATCCAGAAATTACAGCTACCATTACTGTAGAAGTAGTAGCAGGTTAATCGAAAGAGGGGCTGAGGCCCCTTTTTTCTATGATAGGAGATACGTATGGAAGGACGAATACCACCCCATAGTGTGGAAGCAGAACGAGCTGTCCTAGGAGCGATTCTGCTCAATGAGGATGCCTTTGATACGGTGAGTTCTCTCGTGAAAAGCCGAGGACTTTTACCGTGATAATCACAGGGTGATTTATGAAGCATTAGTGACGATAATCAACAAAAATCGCAGGGCCGATCATATTTTATTAGCAGAAGAATTGCGACGATTGCAAAAGCTGGATGCCGTAGGTGGCATTATTTATATCACATCGTTAACAGCAGATATGTTGGATGTATATAATGTAGAAGAGCATGCGCGCATTATCAGTGAAAAAGCGCAGTTGCGCCGCCTTATTCATGTAGCGAACTCTTTGGAGGCCATGGCTTATCGTGAAGAAGAGGAAACAGAGGATATCGTCAATCAAAAGGAACAACTAGTGTTAGATATTAGTGGTGCAACGAGAAGTGAATCTTCCTTTTCCGCCATGAAAGATGTTGTGTATGAGACAGTGAGTCGCATTAGCGAACTACAACAGCATAAAGGGATTTTGACAGGGGTTTCTACAGGATTCCGGGATTTGGATACCCTTACGAGCGGCTTACAAAAGTCAGATCTGATCTTGGTAGCAGCCCGTCCATCCATGGGTAAAACGGCATTTACATTGAATATTGCTCAAAAATGTAGCCATGCGCTCTAAAAAGAATGTAGCCTTTTTCTCCTTGGAGATGTCTAAGAGCCAGCTAGTAGCCCGTGTATTAGCTTCGGTAGCAGGCGTTGATTCTGGCCGGATTCGCAATGGTCAATTGAGCCAAGAAGATTGGGGCAAGGTGGTATCCGTATTGAATGATTTGTCAGAAGCGCCTTTGTATATTGATGACACATCAGGACTGACTCCACAGCTCATGAAGAAAAAGTTGCGTCGACTTATTCAAGAACACGGTGAACTAGGCTTGGTGGTTGTAGACTACATTCAGTTGATGGAAAATGAGGTAAAAACTGGCTGACAATCGCCAACAAAGAGGTATCTGCTATTTCTCGTCGAGTGAAAATTATGGCCAGAGAATTTAATGTACCGCTCATTGCACTTTCGCAGTTGAGCCGTGGTGTTGAGCCGTGCAGACAAAACGCCGATGTTAAGTGACTTGCGTGAGTCTGGTTCATTGGAGCAGGATGCGGATATTGTAGCGTTTTTAAATCGTGAAAACTATCAAGATACAGAAGATACTAGTAGCGGCGTAGAAACACAAGTTATCATCCGTAAACATCGTAATGGTGAATTAGGTGTGGTACGCCTATGGTTTGAAGGTTCTTATACAAGATTTAGGACTTAGCGTATCGAGAAGACGACCTGGTATGTAATCAACAACTGAATAACGCTATATACAAGACTATCTTTTCTAGATGCAGGTGGCATCTAAATGAAAGATAGTCTTTTTCTATCTTGAATCTAGCCAAAATCTTAGAGGATACAGTATACATATATTTGAAAGTGTGTCTATGAGAACACATATCGTTATAATAATGGGGTGCATTATGAAACAGAATTGGAAACGTTTAATGTGTGTAAGTGCTTTGTCCTTAGGCGTTTTGGCCGGTGGAATGCCAAGTGTGGAGGCGCATAGTTTTTTAGAAGGACTTGGTAAAAAATTGTATGCAGGACTTCAAAAGCATCATGAACTAAATAACCTAGATGATAGCGATGCAGGTCAACAAAAGATGCTAAAGGAGTTGCAAGAGGAAACTGGTGTATATAATAATTATGCCTACCAAGTGCGTGCGCAACGAATTATTAAAGAGCTTTCTAAATCGCCGAAAGTAAAAAGAAGTTATACAGTGTATGTGACTCCAGAAAAGGATATCAATGCATTTATGGCTCTTGGTCGAGTAATGGCTATTAATAAAGGGACTATGGATTTGATGGATGATGATGCATTAGCCCTCTATTGTAGGGCACGAAATTGGGCATGGCGAACATAAAGATTCTATTAATGGAGCGAGTAAAAATATTAGCCGAAGTGACAGAGCTAGCAACTCGTAATGCTAGTGATTTAGAGTCTTAGCGGGCGAAGTTACACAAAAATACATAAAGAATCAAGTGTTTTTCAATGGAACAAGAGGCGGATGAGTTTGGATTTCAATTGCTGCAGATACTTTTTAATGTCGGAGGAGCTGCTGTTGCTATGGAAATAATCAAGGATAAACATGGTGAACTATATATATGGATGGCATTGGACAACTTAGCACCTAATGATCATCCAAAAACTTCACAACGTATTTTAGATCATTTTAAAAACGGTTAGAAGAATTTTCTGGTGGCACGTAAAAAGTAGATAAAAATATTGTCTTCATCAATGGCAAGTCTGTCTGAAGGCACGCAAAGCGGTAAATACACACCTGACTATGAGGGGCTTATTTGTAGCTGGCAAGCTAGCACGGTTGTACCATGATAATACGATTGGTGGCGCCCGTGTAGATGGAACGACAGTGGCCACTGGTAGTACGAATATTGTAACGATGCCAAATTATGATGCAGCTTTTGAAATCGTAAAAACATGAATGCTATTGGCGATGAATCTGGATCAAAAAGATAACAAAAAGGAGTAGAACAAGAAATAGAAAAACTTTCATATGTAATCATTCTTGATAGGTGTTGTTATAGAAAGACATCGATATAGAAGAACGAAAAACTTAGATTTCTATTTATATTCTTCGATGTGCATGAAAATTACATGAGGATATGATGAAGAATATGAGTAATGTATAACTAAAAAGTAATAATTAATTAAAGGCTTAAGAATACTTTTCATATCAACGTGATAAATATAACATAAATCAGGTGTAACTCATGCATATATGATAAGGGAAAAATAGCGATAACTAAGGGTTTCTATTCCATGTGGTGTACATGTGTGCTATAATTTACGTATCAAGAGTCGTGACAATCTGTTGAGGAGTATTCGTAGATGTCACAAGTATTTTTATGGTTAGGAAAGAGGTTTTAAAGATGGAAAATTTTTGTTTACATCCAAGAAGAAAAACTTAATGCATTCTGTCAAGACGCATTCGAAGGATTTGGTTTCAGTCCTGAAGAAGCTAGTATCATCAAAGACGTATTGATGATGTCCGACATGTACGGTATCCAATCTCATGGTATGCAACGTGTAGTTCGTTACCACAAAGGTATCGAAAAGGTCTTATCGACATTAAGGCAAAACCAGAAGTTGTTTTCGAAACCCAGTATCTGCAGGTTATCGAAGGCCATGATGCAATGGGTCAATTAGTTGGTCACTACGCAATGGAATTAGTACTAAAAAGCTAAAGAAACTGGTGTTGTATTGTATCTGCTCGCAACTCTAACGACTACGGTATCGCTTAATACTATGCTAACCTTTGCATTAAAAGAAGGCTTAATCGGCTTCTCTTGCACAAACTCTGAAGCTATCATGGTTCCTACATTTGCTCGTAAAGCAATGCTTTGGTTCTAACCCAATCGCATTTACAATGCCAGCTGAACCATTCAACTTCTTCTTCGATGCTTCTACAACAGTAGTAACTCGTGGTAAATTAGAAATGTACAACAAATTAGGTAAAGAATTACCTAACGGTTGGGCATTGAACAAAGATGGTAAAGCATCTCAAAACGCTGGCGAAGTATTGCAACATCTCCGATCACGTTGGTGGCGGTATCATGCCTCTAGGTGGTAACACTGAACAATTAGGTTCCCACAAAGGTTAGTGGTTACGGTATGCTTTGCGAAAATCTTCGCATCTATCTTCTCTCAAGGTGGCACATCCAATAAAATGTATGACTGGTGGCCGTTCCAACATCTGTCATGGTTTTCATGCTATCAATCCAGCTATCTTCGGTAACCTCAGAAGACGTTAAAAACACTTCTCCACATTCTCCCAGAACTTCGTAGCTCTAGCCGAAGGCGCTGACCGCATCTACACCATGGTGAAAAAGAAGCAGAAGCTATCGAAGTTTGCCGTAAAGAAGGTGTGCCAGTTATCGACAAAACTGTGGCTGAATTGTTCGACGTGTCACTTGTTAAAATTGATCCCAAAAATACTTTTGTGACTATGAGCCACCCAAAAGCAGTAGCATCCAACTACTAATCCGTAGTGTACGTACTGATAATTTAAAAATCTTTATCGATGCAGAATCAGTAGTTTTGTATCCCTAAGGAATACTTCTTAGAGACTGGCAACAGTCAATATCTTAGAACATATGAGAGAGGGAATCTGTGGATTTCTCTCTCTATTTGTTTATATCACTCTGTGTGTATGCTAGAGATGAATTTAAGTGATTCACAAAAAGAAAGGGATTGTTAATATGGATATATTTTTTAGCAGTCTTGCCGATTCTATGGCTTATCGTAGCATTGGCAATATTAAAAATGCCGGCATGGAAAGCATGTTTGGCAGCAGCAATTGGTACATATATTTTAGCCGTATTCTATTATGGAGAAAATGCATATATTATGTACACAGGAGCTATGGAAGGTGTAGCTTTGTGGTTTGGCCAATTCTTTTGGTTATTACTGCAGCGATCTTTACATACCAATTAGTGGTCCATACAAAGGCCATGGACACAATTAAAAATTATGTTGTCTTCTGTAACTAGTGATATGCGTATTTTTAGCATTATTATTAGCTTGGGGCTTTGGTAACTTTATGGAAGGTATGGCTGGTTTCGGTACAGCCGTTGCGATTCCAGCAGCGATGATGGTGGCAGTAGGATTTGATCCTTTTAAAATCTATCTTGGCTTTGTTTGGTAGCGAACCCGTTCCAACAACTATTTGGTTCTATTGCGATTCCAACAACTACATTGGCATCTTTAACTGGTTTACAACCAGCTGAATTAGGTACATTCATTGCAGCGCAATTATTCATTTTAAATGTAGTGACTCCACTCTTCATTGTTGGTATTATTGCTGGTGTGAAAAGCAATTAGGGCGTATTTATTCAAACTATTATAGCGGGTTTTGCATTAGCCATTCCTGAGTTATTAATTAATATGTATGCAGGTGGTCCAGAACTTCTGTTATGGGTTCCTCTATTGTTATCATGGCTGTTATTATAGCTATTGCAAAAATTATGCCTGTAAACGACCCAGAATATAAAGTTGATATGGGAGCAAAAAAGGTATCTGCTAAAGAAGGCTTAATTGCAGCATCTCCATTTATTTTAATCTTTATCTTATTGATTGGTACTTCCAAATTAGTACCACCTGTATATAATGCATTGATAGATTTAAAACCTCTGTACCTATCCATGCTGGCTTAAATGCAAAACCTTACACATTTGTATGGATTGCAACACCTGGTATCATGATTTTCATTTCTGCTTTGATTGGTGGTTTCATCCAAAAAGCAGGTCTTGGAACTCAAAAACAAGTATTGACAAATACCTTGAAAACTTTAAAATTGACATATGTAACAATTATTTCTGTAGTTGTTACAGCTAAATTGATGACATACTCTGGTATGACTGGCATGATCGTGTGAATGCTTTAGTAGCAGCAACTGGTTCTATGTATCCAGCATTTGCTCCCTGTTATTGGTGCGTTAGGGCGCGTTCTTAACTGGTTCTGGTACAAATGCAAAACGCATTGTTTGGACCATTACAAACAGCAGCAGCTCATCACTGACTCCTGGTCATGATACATTGGCATTGTGGTTAGCAGCAACTCAACTCCTGGCTCTGCTGGCGTTGGTAAAAATGTTCTCCCCACAAAGTATTGCCATTGCGATTGGTGCCGTAGGTCCTGCTTTGAATACATTCATCGAAGAAAATAAAATTGATGCACAAAAAGCGGATCAATTACGTCACCCATTGATGCAAGTTCCATCATGGTTCATGTATCTAAATACTTGTTATATCTAATCGCTGGTGTTTTAACTATTTTTGGACAAGCTTTTCTTCCCACAATTAGAAGGCATCTAACAATGGTTAAGCACTAATTACTATCTCAGCTATACATAAATAGACAAAAGAGACAACATTTCGAAGTTGTCTCTTTTGCTATAGATACGAGATGTTATAGAACAGTGAATACAATGTGTATAGGATATGGTATAAACTTCAGATATTGTTCATGATAATTTCATAGAAGGCCTATATCATGATGGCTCTATAGAGAAGAGGTAAGATAGTACGTTAGAAAACAGCTACTGTTTCTTAGTGAAGAATTAAGACGCACGGTCTCAGTATGACACGTGAAGGAGGAAACTATGATGTTTCGTTTAGGTGTAACTGTAATGGCTTTTTGGTGCTGGACTTATGATGGCAGCAGGTGTAGCAAATGCTGCGAATACAGCTGCGATGCAAAGCATGCCAGCAGATCAAACATGGCAAAAATTAGCTCCTGGAATGGCGTGTAGTGTAGTTCCGCGTATTGCCTTTAAGCGACGTAGATTATAAAAGGTGTTGTAACGACTTTTCAAATCCATCTCATCCAGATGCACAAATTACATCTATTTCTTGACGATGGAAAACATAACCCAACATACGAAGTAGAAGGCCATACAGGCGGCCAAAAATCGAAATGCATCATCGAGAGAATGGTGAAATTTTAAGTACAGAAGTAAAACCTATGAAACATGGTAGCAATGCAAAGCTGCAAAAACAACATGGCTCTATGATGTATGGTCAAGCTATGAAAGGTATGCATGGAATGTCTAAAGCATTTGATGTAAATGATATTATCATGCCAGAAGTAGCAGAAAACAAAGGCTCAAGCAAAAGTGGGATGACAGCTTTGCAGCATCATTGCGTAGAAAAGATAATGTCAGCTTAATGTACGAATTAGATATGATCGATGGCAGTGGTAAAGAAGCTGAAGTCAAAGTAGATGCAATGACTCGGCGAAGTTATCAATGTAAAAGCAAAACTACAAATACTCAATCCCAGTATTACTCCTTAAAACCCCTTACTATATAAAACACAAAATAAAACACAAATAATATACTACACATAAATAGCCTCATTATAAAACGTCACTGGTTTCACTATGAAGCCAGTGGCGTTTTTGTTCAGATTAGCAGTAGTGAAAGTTAGGCACACCCTTCTCAAACCGATCCCTACGGTAGGTTTGTTCAGGAGTATGCCGCGCTTTTCTAGTTTTTCATTATTCAGTCAGAAAGGAATGACACAAGGCTACTACGTATAGCCGCGTTCCTCTAGGGCGGATGTCGTTCCTTCTAGTTTATCTAACTTGACCAAAAAGGAACGCCACTAGTGTTCTACACGCAACGGCGCTCCTTGGGGAATTTTTTTGTTAATACGTATTTTAAATATATATCAACGATATGTAAAAAGTGTTATACTATACATAGAAGAACTATCAACGTGAGCTGGTTCATCTCTTCCTAAGTAGTAGGAGGAGGTGATACTATGACCCCATTCGAATTTTTTGTTAGTTTAATACAATTTGAATGTTAGTGATAGTCATTTTTAACTTCACTTAAATATGTAGTGAAAAGCTCAACGCATAAGGTCTGCACCTTAACACGTTAGGCTCCATCACTATTTATACACTCTGAGATGAGCCTAACGCCTACGACACGTTGATGTCCTTCTTTTGTTATGTCTAGTATAACATAGTTTTTCCGCGTAAGCACTCACTTATATTTTATTGTAGGTGGTATTCTATTATGAATGACATATGATATTGTCATAGTATATATCATAAAACAAATTTGTCAAAACATAGTACAAACCGATATAGGTAGATGGTACCTTAAAATGACCGCTTCCCTAGGCTAGGGTGTTTACATGGTTTTAATGTGTATCGATCGATGATACGGCATGCCTCGTCCAGGGTTAGGTCTTCTTTGGTAGGGCCTTGTTCGAATATGCATCGAGGGTCGCTGATCCTACTTCGCCGGCTGGTAGGTACAGGTATTCTGAGTTATGAGGGTCACCAAAGATGACCCTGCTTGTAAGTGTTCTTTATGGATACGGCTCATGGTATCTCCTTCATCATAAAAATTAGCAGCATCGGCTGAGACTATGTAATTGTGTATGCCCCCAATGGGAGGGTACTTTTTGAAAGGACGTTTTGTCATGTAAATGACCGAATACGCAGTGATCTACATGGTACTGTTCTAACAGGTCTGTAAACCCATTGGCATGATTTTCTAAGGTTGGTGGGTAGTGCAGTAACAGTATGCGTGTTACCTGAGATGGATCATCGCCACTTTCAGTGATGGCTGTCTCATAGCATCTAGGGCAGCTTTTTGTACGCATTAATTCCCCGTTCATAAATATGACGGTCCTCTTCTTCTTTAAAGAAAGGGTCTTGGGGATAGATATATCCTTTTGTGCCACCGAAGGCGATGCCACTGTGGTAGAGACCCCCTACCTTGTAAAAAGTAATACGTCCCTTCCATAAGGGTATTCATTTTTTGTAGGCTCGTCCACCAATAATCGTGATTGCCACGAATCATAAACCTGTTGCCCTGGCAAGGCAGAGATCGCATCTAGGTCGATTTGCGCATCTTTGAGGCGCATAGCCCAGGACATATCACCCTACGAGAAAGACTAGATCATCAGGTTGTATGTTCCCCGCCAATGAGATTGGATGCGCTCCCAATGGTTATCCCAGTGGGGACCGAAGATGGTCATAGGTTTTGTTGGTGGTTGCCCAGATAGGTGTAAATCGCCAATGGCAAAAACTTTCATTAAGCCTCCAAAGGATTGTGTAAATATGGTTGGATTTGACGAATGACTTCTAAGGCTCGTTCCTCATGGCATACTTGTGGTATTCCGTAACCGATGACGAGAGGAGATGTCACATAACGTGGTACGATTTTTGTATAGTGAAAGCCGTCGCCAATGTCGTAGAAAAATAAGTTATAAGACTTTGCATATTTAGAAAAGCCTTCTAATAGGTAGCGTAAGATACGTTGCAAGTATTCGGCCAAGATAGGCGTATCTAACTGTGGATCGAAGCACATATTAAACTCGAAAAATCCATTGATAGGACGATTCGATAAGGTGATCCGAAGACCATCTTCTTCATGGATAGGCCATCCTGCAAAATGTTCCACATGAATATCTTTGCGATAGTCGTAGTCCTCTAGGCCGATGATTTGGCTGTGCGGATGATAAATAGATCCGCCAGACATAGGGCCATAGTTTTTAAAGAATAAGACGGATGCAAAACGAGGGTCGGCTTTCACCTGTTCCCATTTGGTTCTGCTAAATTCTAAAATGTGGACCGCATCTGCAAAGGGTAATTTAGAATATTCTGTGTGCACATGGGGTGGCGTTTCAATGATAACAGTAGGCCATGTACGTTCTAATACAGGGTATTTATTCATGAGCCAAATGATGGGCCCAGATGTATCTAATATATCGGTTAATTGCGAGGACTCGCAAAATGGGCAGTGCCCGTCGCGATTGTGCATGCTGTCGGGTTTTGTTTGCCCCAGAGCAATATCAAAAATTAATGGTTCTTTCATGGTTCACCTCACTAGTACTATAGTATCATAGGGGACGATGTTTATGAAAGTGTGAAACATGATATAATAAAAAGAATAGGAGGAATTATGAGACCCTACAACATTATGTTTTCCGAAACGGGAAGAATTATTTTTATTAGGACGAAAAACGCGGCTTTGGAGCCGGTTATTATAATGGATTTGGTGGTAAAATTGAGGACGGTGAAAGTTTCCGTGCTTGCGCTGTGCGTGAAGTGTTTGAGGAAGTCTCTTTGCTAGTGAAGCAAGAAGACTTACAGGCTGTGGCCTTATTAGACTTTCAATTTCCTTACTCACCTGAGTTGAGCCATATTAGTTATGTATATATAGTAGAACAGTTTCAGGGATTCCTCTGGAATCGGAAGAAATGATCCCCATTGGTTTACCTTGGAGAAGACGCCATTTGACCATATGTGGCTGGTGATGAAGAGTGATTCCACGGATTTGGCGTGGCGAGAAGTTGAAAGGTGTTATTACTTTTCAAAGAAGATAATAGTACGATAGAATCCATGCAGTTCATGGCTGTAGAAGAAATCCTAGAGAGTGAAGATGTGAACCGTGTGACGGCTTGGATATATGAGGGCATGAAGTGAAACAAGTAGAACAGCAAGGCCAAGTGGCATGGACACAGCATTTATTAGATTGGTACTGATGTACATAAGCGTGACTTGCCTTGGCGTGAAAGTAAAGACCCCTATCGTATTTGGGTGTCTGAGGTTATGTCTCAACAAACACGAATTGAGGCCATGCGGCCTTATTTTTGATAACTGGGTGTTACAATTTCCAACCTTAGAAAGTTTAGCATCTGCCGAAGAAGATACAGTAGTCCGTGCTTGGCAAGGACTGGGGTATTATTCTAGGGCTCGCAATCTGCACCAAGGTGTGAAGGAGTAGTAGAAACCTATGGGGCCAAGTGCCACGAACACGGAAAGAAATGGAATCCTTTAAAAGGTGTAGGTTCCTATACAGCAGGGGCAGTGCTTTCCATTGCCTATAACCTTCGAGAACCTGCCGTAGATGGGAATGTACTTCGTGTCTATGCTCGCCTATATAATATCCATGAAGATATTCTCGGCACGGTAGGAAAAAAAGCGATTACCACATTGGTAGAAGAGACCATGCCCTACGATCGACCAGGCGACTTCAATGAAGCCCTCATGATTTTCGGTGCCTCTATTTGTATTCCCAAAACACCTCGTTGCGAGTCTTGCCCATTAGTGCAGGATTGTGCAGCAAAAGCAGCAGGAACAGAGCAACAATTACCTATACGGATTAAGAAAACAAAGGTACAATCTGTTCAATTATACGTAGGAATTATTTCTACAGTAGATGGGTACTACCTATTGCATCGAAGACCCAAAGAGGGATTACTGCAAAATATGTGGGAGTTTCCCAGTGTGGAAGGTGCACAGCAGAGAGCCGCAAAGTAGAATTCATTGAGGGATTACAATCCATTGGGGTTACCGTCACTATGGAACGGCCTATGGCAAAGGAAGTAACTCATATTTTTAGCCATCGTAAATGGACGATGAAAGGCTATCGAGGTGAAGCTACAGAGGTGGTAATAGATTCGTCGAATACAATTGTGCTAGAAGGTGATGAAGCGGTGCAACAAGCTGTAGCAGAAGGTCAGATTATTCCGCTTAAAGAAGATTGGATTCTTTGTCGAAAAGAATCCTTTCACGTGTTACCATGGGCGGGCCTCATGGTAAATTTATTGATCTTGTTAGTCTATACCGAGGAGTGATATAGATGAGAATGTATATATTAGTAGGCATTTTTAGTATTCGGCATGTCTATCCTAGGGGCCATTGCGGGATATTTGATAGCTCTCTTTAGACAGGCAAAAAAACGCAAAGGTCTTAAGCGAGGACTCTTAGTAGGTCTTGGTATTGGTATAGGGACGACTCTATTGCAGCGATTACTGTATACTGTTCATGATGGAATGGGACTTACCATAGGACGGATTTTTAACAGAATTGAATGGTCTTGTAGCAGCTTTAGTAGCTATTTTTGGAATATTGTCCGTATTCGGTATCTTTTATGGCCTCATGCACTTAGCAAATAGGAGTCGTAATTGCGATGATTCTGTAGTATATCTCGGCGGAACTTCTTCAAACGTACGGCAGTGGTGGTGCCAGCTGTCGGGTGTTACAGGATCAGTGGCCGCCTTTCAAGGGAATAATGAACTGCAACTACGTAAGATACAATTAGCTTTGAAAGACAGACCAGAGGTGCTGAAAGGATACAAAATTGGACAACTTAGTGATATTCACATAGCCATTCATCGGCATGGATAAGCTGAAAGAAATGATAGATGCCGTTGCTAGTGAACAGCCAAATCGTTTGGTCATCACCGGAGATTTAATCGATGATTTGGGATATCTGATGAGGTGGCAGACTATTTAGATAGCCGTGTGAAAGATTTCCCTGATGGTATCGATTATATTTTAGGTAACCATGAATACCGTGTGGATGTAGAACGTGTGTGGAATCGGTTGAGCCAAACGAAGATGCACATGTATCGCAACAGCCATCAGCAGATATTAGGTGGACCTCGTCCTGTGTACTTGGTGGGCATGGACTATCATTTTAAAGATGATGTACAAGGAGAAAATGTTCGTGCCTTAGATGAAGCAATGAAAGGCATCCCAGAGAATGGATATCCTATCTTGTTGGCGCACCATCCGAACTTTATCCCGGAAGCATTCCGTAGGAAGATTCCTCTCACACTATCTGGACATACCCATGGAGGACAAATTAATCTATGGGGCATGAATTCTGGTTCCTGTATATAAACCGTACTGGAAAGGACTTTACGAAGAACAGGGACTATTTGCTTATGTAAGCCGTGGATCGGGACATTGGTTTCCAGTGCGCTTGAATTGTGCTAGAGAAGCGACGGTGTTTACTGATTTTATAAATATTGACACCCATTATCATAGGTATAAATGATAACACAGGTAATAGCTAATACTTTCATTCTTTGAAATACATATTTAAAAATTTATGTTGAGAAATACTATCAATTGTGATATAGTGTAGATAAGTAAGACTCATGGAATTTTTAATGTGGGGATGGACGGGACATCCCAAATATGTAGCAAAGGAGGAAAAGACCATGAAAGAATTCTAAACTTTGATGTTTATGCATTGTATTCGCTGCATGTATTTTAAGCGATTGCAGGCTGTGGTAAATACAGATACTGTAAGAAGGAAAAACCGTTACAAGTGGTAACGACAACAACAATGATTACAGATTTAGTACAAAAATCGGTGGTAATCATGTACAGGTACAAGGCTTTAATGGGTGCTGGGTAGACCCATTACTATACCAAGCTAGTGTTGGCGATGTATCTACCTTTACAAAAAGGCGATATTATTTTCTTTGAACGGCATTCATTTAGAAGGTAAATGGGTCAAGTATTCCAAGAACTAAAAAGCAAATAAAACAGTAGTAGAAGTATCTAAAGATATGGATCCATCTACTTTATTAGCCTCTTGAAGAAGAAGGTCCAGATGCAAAAGACCCTCATATTTGGTTTGATGTTCAAAATTGGAAACTAGCTGCAAAAGTAGTTAAAGATACGTTAGTAGAAAAAGACCCTGCTCATGAAAAAGACTATGTAGCTAATTATGAAGCATACATGAAAGAATTAGATGAAGCGGATCAATATATTAAGGATAGAACAAAAGAAATTCCTGAACAATCTCGTGTATTGGTGACAGCTCATGATGCATCTCCACTACTTTTGCTCGTGCCTATGGTTTTTGAAGTGAAAGGCTTTACAAGGCGTAAGCACAGCCACAGAAGCCGGTACAAAAGATATGAATGACTTGGTACAATTCATTGTGGATCACAAAATCAAAGCTATCTTCGTAGAATCCTCTGTACCACATAAAACAATTGAAGCTGTACAAGAAGCATGTAAAGCAAAAGGTTGGGATGTAGCTATCGGTGGTGAATTATATTCTGATTCCTTGGGTTCTCCTGACACACCAGGCGGTACATATATGGCATGGTAAAAGCTAATATTGATACGATTGTAGGCGCTCTTAAATGATGAGTGAAAACAAGTGTATTCTGAAAGTAGAGAATCTTTTCAGCCGCATATGATGAACATGCAGTGCTAGAAGATGTATCCTTTCGGATTGAAAAAGGAACGATGACGGCCATAGTTGGCCCTAATGGAGCTGGCAAATCCACCTTAGTAAAAGCTGTGCTAGGGCTGATTCCCGTTGTGACTGGACAGATTCAACTTGAGGTGCAAAGCGGTCAAAAGTCCGCCTATGTAAGCTCCAAAAATACTAGTATATACAACCACATTTCCTATGTACCACAAACATCGACGGTGGATTGGGACTATCCCATCACTGTCTTTGAAGTGGTCTTGATGGGCACCTATCGTAGGTTGGGTTGGTTTAGGCGTCCTGGGAAAAAGGAACGAGATGAAGCAACCAAAGCGCTAGGAAACAGTGGGTATGCTAGATTATGCAGAACGATCGATTTCAATTGTCTGGAGGACAGCAGCAACGCGTGTCTCGCAAGGGCGCTGGTAGAAAATCAAGATGTATATATCTTAGATGAGCCAAGCTTGAAAGGCATTGATAAAACGACAGAAGCTGTGCTAGTGAAGATTATGAAGGACATGCAAGGAGCAGGAAAACCTTGCTCATTGTACATCATAATTTGCAAACCTTAGAAGCCTATTTTGACCATGTTCTCTGTGTGAATCGCAAGCTCGTTGGCATGGGAACGGTGCAAGAAGTGGTAGGTTCAGACCTCTTAGACGAGACATTTTCTTACTAGGAGGGCTTTATGGAAATTATTACAACAATATACGTTTCAGATTGTCGCTTTGGGAACGGTGATGCTAGGCCTTGTGTGGTGTCATCGGAACCTTTGCGGTGCTGAGACAAGAAAGTTTATTAGGTGATGGATTGGCTCATTCTACCCCTGCCTGGGGTGGTAGGAGCCTTTCACTACTGGGGTGAAAGATACTGCTATGCTACTATTAGGGGCTATTATATCAGCCTGTGTAGCAGAATATATTATGTATCGCACTTCCCAAAAAGGCGTTCGTTTCGATGCAGCCTTAGCTACGATATTAGCAGCTTTTTTTGGATTTGGTACAGTCCCTCTGGACACGAGTACAATCTATGGAAAATGCAGGTCAAGCTGACTGAATACATTTATCTTTGGTCAGGCTGTGACCATGATGCAAAGTGACATTTGGCTTATGGCGATTTGTGGCACTTGTATTGTGGGTGGCGTTATACTCCTTTGGAAAGAATTAAGTCTCACTGTATTCGATCCTGTGGAAGCGCAATTGATGGGTATCCCCGCACGAAAAAGTTCGCTTTTTCATCGCGTTGCATTGATTGTAACCATTGTGATTGGGATACGAACAGTAGGGGTTATCTCATCAGTTCTTTACCATAGGACCGACTATGATTGGTCGTCAGTGGACACATTCTCTTCGTACGTTAGTTATCATAGCTGCCATTAGTGGGAGTATGGTAGCTTTCATAGGTACATGGATTAGTGCCTTGTGGGGTAATTTGCCAACAGGACCTATGATTATTATCGTTATGACTGGGATGATTATGCTCAGCTTAGTACTAGCCAATGGGCAACGCCTCGTGAGGGGTGGATGCGATGAGTCATATCTCAGAAATTTGGGCCATTGCTACGGTCACAGGTATTAGCTGTAGCTTAATTGGTACATTCTTGGTATTGCGCCGATTATCTATGATGGTAGATGCTATTACACATACAGTCTTTTTAGGAATCGTCCCAGCCTTTTTGGTAACAAAAGATTTGAACCTCCTTGGCTGATTATAGGAGCCACAGCGATGGGAGTCGGTACGGTATATGCGGTGGAATGGATGCAACGACGCCGTTATATTCGGCCAGATGCGGCCATCGGTATCGTGTTCCCCTTCTTATTTGCATTGGCTATTGTGTTAGTCACTTTGTTTGGTAAACATATCACTCGATGTAGATACAGCAATTTTAGGCGATTTAGCCTTTTTTACGATTCCAACGGTTTACGCTAGGTGGCTATGATGTGGGGCCTATGTTATTGTGGATCGGTCTTCCTCGTGTGCGCTATCAACATAATTTGATTGCGTTATTCAAAAAGAATTAGTACTTATTACTGATCCTGTGTAAAAGCCAAAGTATACCGCTATGCCTATGGTGATGTCCTATGGTCTTATGACGTTAACATCTTTGACTACAATCGCCTCATTCCAAACTGTAGGGGCCATCTTGGTAACTGGTTGTATGGTCGGGCCACCAGCCACAGCATTTATGCTCGTGCGCTCTGTGAAAGCCATGCTCCTTGTCAGCATGTGTGTATCTACCATTGCTACCACGATCGGAGTGGCGCTATCTTTCTAGTGGGATGTATCCATAGGTGGTATGATTGCCACTGTCATAGGTTGTATCTATGGGATTGTGTGGCTATATCGTTATGGTAGGAGTTAATATTGGTTACAAGAGTCGATAGATAAATCAGCTCTTGCAGAGTGTTTTCACTAGATCTCCAAGTATTTTAAAACCGTATTTAATATAGAAAAGAGGCTGCACTTTGCAGTTACAGCCTCTTTGTGATATGTGTAGTGTGTTATTTATTCATTTGTTCGATAGCTTCAGCTTCTGCTTTGTTGAATTTCGTAGCGATAACGATACGGATTAAGCAAAGAGCAGTGAAGATGTAGGCTGCGAAGCTTCAAACCATTCAGCGATATCACCATAGGATTTGTCGCCTGTGAAAGCAGCGCAAGAGGAGCTTGCTGCCACCTGTACTTACGGAGAAGGCGATGACACCAGCGATGATAACACCGATGATACTTTCACCAACAATTAAGCCAGAAGCGAATAGTACGCCACGACGGTTGGATTGCTCTACGTCTGCATCAGCGTAAGCACCAGCACGTTGTTTTGCACGTTCTGAGATGTAACGGTTTACAAAATAACCGATGATAGCGCCCATTACAAGTGGCATTTCCAAAGTTGGAGGTAAGTAGATACCCATGCCAATTGCCAATGGAGGCAATGTTAAGGATTTTGTTGTAGATTTTAAAAATTAAGTTTACAACGATAGCCACGATATTCTGACGATGATACCGTAGAGATATAAGTCCAATCCATGTTTGCATTGAAGATACCTTCTGCGATTTGACGCATTAATGTAGCTTGTGGAGCAGATAATGCTTGGGCAGGATCCATTCCTTCACGAGGCATAGCGCCTGTGAAACCATATGCATGGTATAACAAGTCAAGTACTGGAGCAATGGCTACGGCACCTGCTAAGGAACCGATTAATAGAGCTACCTGTTGTTTCCAAGGTGTAGCACCTACTAATTGACCAGTTTTCAAGTCTTGTAAGTTATCGTTGGAAATAGCAGCGATAGATACTACCACAGATGTCATGAAGATGGCAAGAGCTGTAGAGAATTTAACGCCTTCTGAGTAGCTAATAAGTCGTTAGCAGAAGCAATACCAAGAACTACAAGGGAGGATACATGATGATACTGATGATACCGATACCAGAGATTGGACTTGCAGAAGTACCAATCAAGCCTGCCATGTAGCCACAAGCAGCTGCTACGAAGAAGCCAATTAACAATGCTACTATGATACCTGCTACCACTAATGTCCAAGCAAGAGTTGCAGACATTGGAATAGCGGACACGAAAAGAGTAGAAGCAAATGATTAGACCAATAATAATTAAAGCAAATACAACAGCGATAGTAGATGGTTTCATATCTGTATCCATACGGTGTGTATCACGATATTCAGAACTTGCCGTCATGGATTTGATAGATAATCTGATACCTTCAGCAATTGGTTTTAACAATGCTAACAATGTCCAAATCGCAGCTACGCCGATAGTACCAGCGCCGATGAAGCGGACTTTTGTTTTCCACACTGTGCTAGAGAATTTGATGGCATCTAGACCATCTGGATTTTGTAGATGATTTGTCAAGTATGGTACGAAACCAGCCCATGAAATGATCATACCGATTAAGATAGCGATACCACTAGCAATACCAATTAGGAAACCTGCGCCCAATAGAGCAGAGGAGAAACCGAATGGAAGTTGTGTAGCACCAGCGCTCACAGGGAACCAGAAAGATTTAGATTCGCCGAAGACACGTAAGCCTTGAGTAATAAAGCTGATGATACGCAGCCAGCGCCGCCAGATACGATTTCTTTCATGCCGCCGGATTGTTTTGCTGTTTCACCAGGAACTGTAGAGCCTACTTTCAAGATTTCGCAGCAGCACGACCTTCTGGATATGGTAAGTCGCTGTTCATAACCGATAGCGCGGCGTAATGGAACTGTGAATAATACCCCAAGACAACCACCACATGCGGATAATAACAATGCTTTCCATTAAGTCAAAAGTTTTGCCAATAGCCGATCATTAGAAGACCTGGCAATACGAAGATGACTGCGAGATAAGGTACCCGCAGCAGATGCTTGCGTTTGTACACATGTTGTTTTCAAGTACATTAGAATCCTTTGAAGAGCGTAAGATTGCCATAGATATTACGGCAGCCGGAATGGAGGATGAAAAAGTCAAACCTACTTTCAGACCCAAGTATACGTTAGATGAGTGAAGATCAATGTAATGATCGCACCTAATAGCATACCTCTGACTGTTAATTCCGGTAAGCTAATATCATGACTCATCAAATCACGCTCATAGTTATACCTCCTCAAATACACTACTATCTCATTCATTGTATCAGTATTCTCAAGGACTTTCAATAAAAATATAGCAAATTGTGTATACATAGTGTATATAGGAGGTGTATCATGCAAATATTCATGGAAGATTCATGTAGAATGGCATATATAGAGATATAAATTACGTATATTTGTCGGAATATAAGGAGATAGGGATGAATATATATTAGGAGCCATTGATCTAGTTTATTAATTCCAGCGGCGTTACGTGCGGCTGATGTAACAGTAGTGAAAGAGATCTCCATGGCAGAGGGAGAACGTATTTCGTTACGGCATCCCCTGAGGCGAATCGATTAGTACGAGAAGAAACGGTAAAAGCCCGCAAAGGTACTAAGCAAATCGTAGCACCTGCAGCGAAAGCTTTCACAGATCGTTTGCAAGTGACAGTTCGTCCTGAGATGATTAAGGAAAATCATTTAGATATTACGTACCCTAAAGTACAGTCCGTAAGTCCTTATGTGACAAAAGCCATCAATAAAACATTGGGAGATTATGTGGAAAAGTTGCGTAAAGATCTTCACAAAGTGAACGAAAAAGCAAAAGAAGGGAGCAGCAAAATCTGTACGTTAACTATGATGTAAAAGCAGATGGAAATGGAATTTTTGCTGTTACTATTAACTCCTATACGTGTAGAAGACAATGCTCTCATGCGATCAAATGTAGAAAAGGATTTACATTCAACTACAACAGGACGCACGTTGACATTGAATGATTTTGGTGGACTTTCGAAAGAAACGATTGAGGTGTTAAAGCGTTGCCAACAGAAGGTAAAAAGGCAGTTTATACAGATGCGACACCTGGTAAACCAGATGGGTTTCGTGCTCGTAACTCATGATCGTATTGATCTCATCAACAAGGAACGTTCTCGCGCTAGTGTGGTGTCATCTGGTGCCTGTAGGTAACTTAGGAAGATAGTTTGCCTGTAGTTCTGTGATTGTAACAAGAATATATATAGAGAAGCAGAGATGAGGTGATTGCGACCACCTCATCTCTGCTTTTTGATATGGTATTGTAATACACTCAGATGTGCGTTGATACTCGTGTAGGTAGGTGACATTCTAACGGCTAGGCTACATCTCAAATCGTTTATGGTAGGCCTTATCACGTCTTGCAGGCAATGATACCCCTGTTGTGCCATCAGTGTTAATATTGCGCGTTGTCGCCGCTTAGTGGCATCGAAATTGCTCACTGGATTAAAGTAAGACGGCGCTTGTGGAATACCGGCAACAACGGCAGCTTGACTCAAGTTTAAAATCTTTTGGCTCTGTTTTGAAATGAAGCCTCTGAGGCTGACTTGATACCGTAATGATCATTGCCATAATAAATGGTGTTTCAAGCACATAGTCAAAATTCTCGTCTTTGCTGTAATAATGTTCCATTAGGTACGCTAGAAATACTCCTACTTTTCGAGACATAATCTCGCTTTTGAGGAGAGGAGGTTACTAACTGTTGTGTAATCGTGCGCCACCTCTACGGTTTCCGCCAGCTATGTATTTGCATATAAGCACTGACCAATACTAAAAAGTCGACGGCTCCATGATCGTAAAAGCGTTTGTCTTCCGTTGCAACTAAAGCTTTTTAATAATTGATTGATATCCCTCATCAGGACGCTGATGCTCTTTAGGCACCTGCTTCTCCATGGCCTCCTCCACAGCTTGGGTAAAATTGAAGAGACGTTTAATACGATCTGTCCTCGATAGTTGGTCTTCCAGCTGTTCGATAGATTGTTTCATCGTATGCGTGCAGCGAAGGCTCTTCATCCGGCGCCATAGCCTGCGAACCAATAGAGACCTCCAGCCAGCAATACATACACCAGTTTATGAGGTTTTCATGGCTTCATCATATCATATATATAGGTTATCAACATGGGGATGATGAGGACTGCCTATTCTATAGAATAGGTGATACTGCAAAGGTGTTATAGAAATTTAATAGAATAAAATGTATGAAGAATTTTTATAAAATATACTTGCATTATTATACACAAAGGAGTAGAATACGTTCATAGAAGACAGGTACTGCAGAGCAGTGAATTACACAAAGAAAAGAGGTCCATTATGAGCAACATTAACAAAGTAGTATTAGCCTACTCCGGCGGGTTTAGACACATCTGTTATCATCCTTGGTTAAAAAGAAAACTATGGCGCGAAGTTATCGCTGTATGTCGTGAACTCAGGTCAACCAGAAAGATTATGATGCAGTAGAGAAAAAGCCATCAAATCTGGTGCTACAAAAGCGTGTATCATTGATGCGCAAGAAGAATTTGTGTCCGATTACATTTAGGCCAGTGGAAAAGCAGGTGCAGTAGTATGAAGGTAAATACTTATTAGGGCACTTCTTTTTGCAAAGACCATTGATTTACTATTAGTAGAGAAATAGCAGAACAAGAAGGTGCGGATGCTATGCACGCTCATGGCAGGTAAAGGAAAATGACTCAAGTTCGTTTTCGTTGAATTAATCACCGCACTCACCGAACATCACCCATGGCGTGAATGGAATCAAAAATCTCTGGAAGATTGCATGGAATATGCAGCGAAACATGATATTCCGCAGTGCAAACACATCCGTACTCTATGGACCCAAAAACGCATGGTTTATCCCATGAAGGTAGGATTGAAAGATCCCACACAGCACCTAAAGATATATTTGAGTAGTAAAACTCCAGAAGAAGCACCAGATGTGCCAACTATGGTGATCATCGACTTCAAAGAAGGCGTACCAGTAGCAGTGAATGGTCAAGCAATGTCTCCACTTACCATCTTACAAACTTTTGAATGAAATCGGCGCAGGAATGGTATCGGTATGTAGATATTGTAGAAAATCGCTTAGTGGCATGAAATCTCGTGGTGTTTATGAAAATCCTGGTGGAGCGATCATCATGCATGCACACAGAGAATTGAATACTCTTTGCCTGAACAGAGCTACATACCATTATAAAGAATTAGTGGCCAACAAATACGCAGAACTCGCAGTGTGGCGATCGGCATGTGGTTTGCTCCACTGAGGATGAGTGCTTGCCACGCCTTTCGCGACAGCACAATACTGTAAACAGCACACAGGTCAAGTGACACTTTCGAAATTGTGGCCAAAGGTAACATCGTTGAGTGCTTTCGGTTCTCACATCTCCATACTCCTTGTACAACCAAGAATTTGTAACATTTGAAGAAGATGATGTGATGGCAACCGAAGCCGAGGCAGAAGGTTTCACTCAATCCTATTCGGACGGCCTTTTAACAATCAATGCATTAATGAAAGAGAAAGCAGGTTTAAAATAATGAAGCGAAACTTTGGGCGTGACGCTACCGCAGTGACGGATAAGGCAGTAGAGGACTTCTGCCGTCCCTATTTCCTCGATTCCCGGCATGTATATAAAGAAGATGCAGCAGGTACGCTGCCCATGCGACAATGCGCGTAGCAGAGCAACATATCATTTTCAAGAAGATAAGAATGCCATCGTAGCAGGCTTACAGGACATTGAAAAGCAAATCGACGCAGGAAACTCTTTGAATTTCAGAGCTTTTAGAAGATATCCATATGAACATCGAAAACGCTTAACCGATGCCATCGGTGAGGCAGGCGGACGTCTGGTCACAGGTCGCAGCCGTAATGACCAAGCAGAAGCGGCAGGATTTGCGCATGTATATCCGTAAGGCGGTAGTGTGACATGGGGAAGAGCTTGTGAACTTGCAAATGCTTCTAGAAGTGGCAGAGAAGTATAAAGATGTGGATTATCCCGCATACCCATTTACAACGGGCGCAACCATAGTGCTATTTAGCCACCATATGATGGCGCGTACTGAGCGATGATAAGCCGTGACTTCGACACTTTGCCGTTGATTCCAAACACGCCAATGTAATGCCGTTTAGGGAGGCAGTGCGCTTTGGCGGGCACAACATATCCCATCGATCAAAACATCACAAAGCGAATTGCCGCATTTCGATGCCATCTATGAAATGGTATGGATGTTGCCATGATCGTGACTATCGCGTGCTAGAATTCTCAGCTTTCGCAAAAGTGATGATGCATTTAAGCCGGTTAAGCGAAGAATTAATCCTATGGTTCAGCACATACAGAGTTTGGGTTCAATCGAATTGGTCGGATGCCCATCGCATCACTGGGTTCCAAGCATATGCCACAAAAGATCCAGACGTGTGCGAACTCGTACGTGGTAAAACAGGTCGTATTTACGGTCATTTGATGGACTGCTTACAACCACATGAGTAGGCCTACCAATGACGTCTAATAAGGATATGCAAGAAGATAAAGAAGGTAAGTTTCTCGATACAATCGATATCTTTGCACTTTGCTGCTGCCTCTATTACAGCCGACATGCAGTCATATGAAAGTCAATGGAGACCATACAAAAGCAGTATTGGATGATGATCGCAACGCTTACGGATATGGCGGACTACTTACAAAAAGGCGTGCCATTCCGGTAAAGCCCATGCCATCGTAGGAGCAGCGGTGCAACATTGCATCGAGAAAGGTTGTGTGTTGTTAGATTGTCCGTAGAAGATTTCAAAGCTATCTCGCATCACTTTGAAGCGGATATCTTGATGCCATCACTATCGAAGCTTGCGTAGCGGGACGTAGTAATTTCTACAGTGGTACAGCACCAGAGTGTGTAGCACGTCAAATGCAAATTGACAAACAATCGTGGCAGACGAAGTGGAGCAAATTCAATGGAAAGAGGAAAAATCCACGCCTGCAGGTGAGAAATTGAAATACAGTGTGCCGTGATGATAGAAGACATTCCTCTTTATGCATGTAAGGGCACAGTTAAAGAGGGTTTTCGTAGTCAGAGTGTTTATGTCGTTTACCGTATGAAGACATCGATGATTATAGAATTGATAAGTTCTGAGCAGCACAAATTAAAATGAAAGTTTAATATATATGTAATACTATAGGAAGATCGAACAGAGGAGGAACATACGTGGCAAAATTATGGGAACTGTTATTTCCAGAATATCAAGTTGTTGAAATTATAAGAGAAAAGGGTTTTGGGCAAAGGGATTTGAAGTTCACTTGGCTCTAGTATTGGTTATATTGTACAGCATAATGATGGATCTATTCTTAAAAGTCAGAGAGCCCCTCGAGGAATACAAAGTACAACAGAGAATCAAGGACCAAAACAGGTTGCGAAATCAGTACAGAATTATATTGATAAAAAACCAAAAAGAGCGGCTATAGAAAAAAGTGAAGATGCATTTAGCGTATTGGTAAATGAATTAGGATCTTATTGCAGGATCTCAATTGATAAAGAAAAATTAGCCAAATCCTATCAGCATCATTTGTTATGCAGGTTGGGACGAAGTTCGTCCAAAACCTATTCTTTTGCTGGCACGAAAGTAGAGGTAAGACCTACGCAATTCAGTGTATAAGCGAACTGTTAAAGAAAAAGGAATTTTAAACAGATATAAAAGTGCTAGATATGAGAGATTATGAACTTGATGGAGAGAATGAACTCTTCCTAGAGATTCATATAATGCAATTATATAGTAAAGTGAATCCATTGTATTTGAAAATTCGGGTGGAA